>OLSK01000305.1_pt1 | contig 46120 bp, 38 predicted proteins | sample 1672781 | NCBI WGS metagenome assembly OLSK01 (sample SAMEA3136723, study PRJEB25190) | human gut metagenome | biome: human gut; feature: human-associated habitat; material: faeces | place: Austria | collected 2013 | reverse complement strand
TTTTAGAATAAACACCGTTTAAACGCTGTTTAAACGGTGTTTTAAGATTCTGCAAAGATTTAAATATTCCATTATAATAAGAATTAGGACACCTTGTGCACAACTTTTAGCCATAATTCTTTTATATTTTTCATCGCGTCAGAAGAATACATTTATTAGTTATAAATAAAGTATGTACTTTTGCAGACGAATCGTTACACTTATCTTATATATGAATAATTCAATTGAAAATCTCTACCAGCTTGATGGTAGAGTGCCATTGGGGAAAGCACTCCCATTCGGTCTCCAGCATGTACTGGCTATGTTCGTCAGCAACATCACTCCTATCATGATTTTGGCAAGCGTTGTCGGATTGGACAGTACAATCAGTGCGGCACTCATACAAAATTGTATGGTCATCGCCGGTATCGGTACGTTAGTGCAACTATTCCCTATTTGGCGCATAGGCTCGCGACTGCCAATCGTAATGGGTATTTCATTCACATTCCTTTCGCTCGCTATCAGCATCGCCGGTTCCTACGGCATGGGAACACTCATCGGAGCTGTCATTATCGGAGGTCTGGTCGAAGGTGTTTTAGGATTATTTTCAAATATTGGATTAAGCTTATACCTCCTGTCGTTGCGGCTACAGTGGTGACAGCCATCGGGTTCTCCCTACTTCCCATCGGTGCTAATTCTTTCGCCGGGGGTCAAGGAGCAGCGGACTTTGGCAGCATGAACAACTGGATTGTAGGTAGCGTTACTTTGTTATCTTGCCTTCTCTGCCAAGTATTCGCTAAAGGATTCTTGCGCTCTCTCTCCGTTCTTGTCGGGCTAATCGTAGGCTACATTATTGCTTGCTCTATGGGAATGGTCGATTTCAGCAGTATCGCCAGCCAATCTGTCATTTCATTGCCTAAACTACTCCCCTTCTCACCCGAATTTAACATCGGAGCCATCCTTTCCGTTATTGCTGTATATTTGGTATCAGCCACAGAGACAATCGGGGACACATCGGCTTTGTGCAACAGCGCACTGAAACGTAATCCGAATGAATCTGAAATGGGGGCAGCCATCAGTTGCGACGGTTTTGTGAGTAGCGTATCAGGACTGTTCGGTTGTACTCCAATCACATCATTCAGCCAGAACGTTGGACTTGGTTTCACACAAGCCACGGAAATGTTCAAGATTTTTCCAGAGATTGTACGCACCGTATTTGCCGAGAATTGCGTAGCAGTCGTGTTCCTCCTTGCGGTCATGCTCAATCTCCTTTTGCCCAAGAAAGATTTAGAAATGTAAAAGATGAAACGGAGATTTATTTTATCAGTTGTTGCAGGATAAATAACATTAAACGATAAGGAATCGAAGGATATATCCGCATGTCGGACAATGGATTCGGCATGTCGGACAAAGACAAAGAGAATCTTTTCACCCTGTTCTATAGAGGCAGGGATGAAAAAGGGGCAAAGGGACATGGCATCGGCATGACGCTGTCGCAAAAGATTATCCATCTACACGGAGGAAACATTGCCGTACATTCGGAACAAGGGAAAGGCACACTCTTTGTCGTGGAGCTTCCGCATGTGTAAAAGTTCCGGTCACGCCCTGCCTGAATAAACCTCTGCCCAAGTTGGCTTACTTCTGTAGCTTTCCTCCAAGCACCACCTTTTTTACAATAGGCGTAGTGTAGGCATAAGGAATAAAGTCAACTGACGGAAGTGGATGGGTGATAAAGAAATTGGCAACTTTACCTTTCGCAATGCTTCCATAGTCAGCACTCTCTCCCATGGCATAAGCTCCGTTTATTGTCGCTGCATTCAATGCCTCGTTTGGTAACAATCGCAACTTTATGCAAGCTAACGAAACAACGAACTTCATGTCGCCAGAAGGAGTTGACCCAGGATTGTAGTCGCTGGCAACTGCCATTCCCAAACCAGCGTCAATCATCTTACGTCCCTTGCCATAAGGCATATTGAGGAAGAACGACGTGCCGGGCAACACCGTTGGCATGGTTCCGCTATCACGTAATATCTCGATTTCCTCTTCTGTCATACTTTCCAGATGGTCAACCGACAATGCTCCATGCTTCACTCCTACTTCCACTCCACCCGACGAAGCTAACTCGTCGGCGTGAATCTTGGGACGCATTCCCCAAGCAGCGGCGGCATCAAGGATCAAGCCAGTCTCTTCCGGAGTAAAGAATCCACGGTCGCAGAACACATCCACAAAGTCTGCAAGACGTTGCCGTCCCACTTCGGGTATCATCTCTTTCACAATGAGCTTCACATAGTCATCCTGCGTCATACCACGGGCTACGGCATGCGCACCAAGGAATGTAGAGACAATCTTTGCCGACGAAGCCTCCTTCATGCGCTGTATCACACGAAGCATTTTCAGCTCATCTTCAAGATTCAGTCCATAACCGCTCTTTATCTCTATACATCCCGTACCTTTGCGCACTACTTCATCCAAACGCTGCATGGCTTGGCGGAAGAGTTCTTCCTCCGTAGTGTTGTGCAGCAGGTCGGCAGAATTGAGGATGCCACCGCCTCGGCGTGCAATCTCCTCATAGCTCAATCCATTGATTTTATCCACAAATTCCCTCTCCCGGCTACCGGCAAAGACGATATGGGTATGTGAATCACACCATGACGGCAACACCATTCCGCCTTTCGCATCGATAATGTTATCAACATCTTCGAATGACGGCATACCGTCTGACACACTGCCGAACTGAGAGAAGCGTCCGTCCTCAACAAGGAGCCAGGCATCGTCAATAACATTGACATTTGCCATCTCCTTGCCTTGCAGACGAAGTTTCGGTTCATATTCGACACCTGCCAGGTGTCGAATATTCTTTACAAATAACTTCATTGTCTATTCGATGTTATTTATTATTCATTGTAATCAATCACTTTTCCGGTCAACCACGCAAGAAACTAATTGAGTTGGCTATATGCGGATACATTACCTCATCGTGAACGATAAAAGGAACGACCTTTCTGTAGCTTTCGTGAATAGCTTCCACTACTGGAGAAGACTTCAACGGACGACGGAAGTCGAGGGCTTGTGCGGCATTGAACAATTCTATTGCAAGCACACGCTCCGTGTTGAGTACCACTTTGTATAGTTTTATGGCTGCATTAGCGCCCATGCTCACATGGTCTTCCTGTCCTTGGCTCGAAGGAATGCTATCCACTGAAGAAGGTGTAGACAAAGTCTTGTTCAAACTTACAACTGAAGCGGCTGTATATTGCGGAATCATAAAACCACTGTTCACGCCTGGATTGGCAACAAGGAAGCTCGGCAGTCCGCGCGTACCACTTACAAGTTTGTATATTCGACGTTCCGAGATGTTAGACAATTCGCATAAAGCAATAGCAAGGAAATCCATTGGCATGGCTATCGGTTCGCCATGGAAGTTGCCGGCAGATATTATAAGGTCTTCGTCAGGACATACTGTAGGATTGTCCGTCGCAGAGTTTACCTCCACGTCAATGACCGAATTGACATATTCTATGGTGTCCTTCACAGTTCCGTGCACTTGTGGAATACATCTGAATGAATAAGGATCCTGTACGTATGGCTTCGGCTTCTCGATTATCTCGCTGCCTTCGAGCAACTCCCTCATGCGCGCTGCCGTAACAATCTGTCCTTTATGCGGACGAACCTGATGGACTGCATCAATGAACGGAGCCGTAAGTCCGTAATAAGCATCCAACGACATTGCCGCAATCTTGTCTGCCCAGTCACTCAACCTATGTGATTGCAACAAAGCCCATACAGCAAAGGCTCCCATGTTCTGTGTACCATTAAGCAATGCAAGTCCCTCTTTTGAGGCAAGCTGAATAGGAGACCAATCAAACCTCTGCAACATCTCAGCTCCAGAGATAACCTTACCTTCATATTCCACCTCGCCAAGCCCGACAAGCGGCAACGTAAGATGCGCAAGCGGAACCAAATCACCCGATGCTCCAAGCGAACCTTGCATGTAAACAACAGGATAGACATCGTTGTTGAAGAAGTCGATAAGGCGGTTTATGGTTACAAGCTGACATCCTGAGAAGCCATAGCTCAATGACTGTATCTTAAGCAACAACATTATCTTCACGATGTCGTTAGGCACTCTGTCACCTGTGCCGCACGCATGCGACATCATAAGGTTTATCTGCAACTGTGCCAAATCATCCGAACCGATTTTCACGTTACAAAGCGATCCGAATCCAGTCGTGACTCCATATATGGGCGAAGTCGTCTCTTCTATCTTATGGTCGAGATATTCCCGACATTCCACAATACGCTTATGCGCATCATCACTTAGTTTTATTTTATAGTCACCATATACAATCTCACCAATGCGTTCAATAGAAAGGTGTTCTGCAGAAATCTCGTGTATTTTCATATACTGGCATTATTTTTTGTTTGTAGTTCTCTAATTTTAGTTCACATATTTACTGATAATCTCGTCATCAACAATGTTTGGCATAGTCACTTGCAGCCCTTGCGAACGGAGCATCTCCCGCTCAATGCTATGGATGGATCCTTCGTTGCGTGCCCATGCCCTTCGTGCGATACCATTGTTCACGTCCCAGAAAAGCATCTCCCGGATGTGACGGTCGCTCTCAGAGCTGCCATCAATCACCATGCCGAAGCCACCGTTTATCACTTCCCCCCAGCCTACACCGCCGCCGTTATGCAACGACACCCATGTAGCACCACGGAACGAATCGCCTATGACGTTCTGAACAGCCATGTCGGCACAGAACTGCGAACCGTCGTAGATGTTGCTTGTTTCACGGAAAGGAGAGTCGGTGCCCGACACATCGTGATGGTCGCGTCCAAGGACAACAGGACGGGTTATTTCGCCTTTTCGTATCGCTTCGTTGAATGCCAACGCTATCTTTGAACGACCCTCTGCATCTGCATAAAGGATGCGAGCCTGCGATCCTACCACAAGATTGTTGCGGCTTGCCTCGCATATCCAATGGATATTGTCTGCCATTTGTCCCTTTATCTCATCTGGCGCATTTTGCATGATTTCTTCCAAAACAGTTGCCGCTATCTCGTCGGTCTTTGCAAGGTCTGCCGGATTTCCAGAAGTACATACCCATCTGAACGGGCCAAAGCCATAATCAAAGAACATCGGTCCCATGATATCCTGCACATAAGATGGATAACGGAACTTACCGTTCGCCTCACAGATATCCGCTCCCGCTCTTCCGATCTTCTGTGTAAATACTGCCGACAAATCCACGAAGAAAGCATTGCCATAATCGAAGAAGTACATGCCATCGGCAGCAAGGCGGTTTATGGCAGCCACTTGGCGGCACAACGAAGATTGTACATGTTTACGGAATTCATCCGGATTCTCAGCCATCATCGCCTTTGATTCCTCGAGTGTCAAGTCCGCAGGATAATAACCGCCAGCCCATGGATTATGAAGCGAAGTCTGGTCACTACCGATATCTACATGCACACCTTCTTCAGCAAGGCGTTCCCAAAGATCCACCACGTTACCGACATAAGCCATTGATACAGTACGTTTCTCCTCCACGCTACGTTTAATAGCAGGTATCAGTTCATCTAAATTATCATGAAGCTCGTCCACCCATCCTTGGTCATAACGTTTCTTCGCAGCCAATGGATTTATCTCAGCCACCACGCTTACGACACCGGCTATGTTTCCAGCCTTGGGTTGTGCTCCCGACATGCCTCCAAGTCCTGACGATACAAACAGCATTCCGTGGATATCATTCGGACCGCCCTTTTCACTCCGTTGTTTACGGGCAGCATTCAACACCGTAATAGTTGTACCATGCACAATGCCCTGCGGGCCTATATACATATAAGAACCTGCCGTCATCTGTCCATACTGGCTCACACCAAGGGCGTTCATACGTTCCCAGTCATCCGGTTTTGAATAGTTAGGGATAACCATTCCGTTTGTCACAACCACTCTCGGTGCATTAGGATGTGACGGGAACAATCCAAGAGGATGACCAGAGTACATTACAAGAGTCTGTTCGTCTGTCATCTCGCTCAGATATTTCATGGTAAGCCTGTACTGCGCCCAGTTCTGGAATATTGCACCATTACCGCCATAAACGATTAGTTCATGAGGATGCTGTGCCACCTCTGGGTTCAGGTTATTCTGAATCATCAGCATAATGGCAGCAGCCTGCTCCGAACGGTGAGGATACTCGTCTATTGGTCTTGCATACATCTCATAATGCGGACGGTAACGATACATATAAATACGTCCGTATTTGTTTAGCTCGTCAATAAACTCAGAAGCCAACTGTGCGTGCAGATGCTTTGGAAAATAACGCAAAGCATTGCGCAAAGCAAGCTGTTTCTCCTCGTGCGTGAGTATCTCCTTGCGCTTTGGCGCATGATTTATATTGTTGTCATAAGGCATCGGTTCGGGAAGACAATCAGGGATGCCCAGTCTTATTTCTTCAGCAAATGTCATAATAATAGTTATTTATATTCGACAGACCATTTTCTATTCTCGTTACAACTTAGCCTCGACAAGTTTTGTAATCTCAGCCTCTACGCTGTTTGCCTTGGCTATTAGCTGATTTGCCTCGTTTATCAAAGCTTCTGCTTTCTCACGGTCTTTCAGTGAACCAGCGTTTATCTTCACGTTCATACCTGCTCCAAGCACAGCGGCACGTGCTGCCAATGCACCTACTCCGGCATCAGAAACACTGTTAGGATTACCCGTTTCCACCATCTTTCGGCACACATCAAACACCTCGAAAGAAGCCTTCATTGTTTCAAGCGGCACTTCTGCTGCAAACAGTGTTGCCTTCTGTATGGCTTCCGACCTTGCAGCCTTCTCTTCCGGTGTGTTCTTCGGCATACCAAATGCAGCCATGATGCGATTGAATGCTTCCGTATCCTCATCTACAAGGTGTAACAAACGCTCCTGCAGAGACATGCCTGCCTCGGCTACGCTTGCGAACTCGCTCCATTGAGCATCCCAACCAGGCTTGTGGCTGGACAGATTGGCAACCATTGTAGCCAATGAAGCTCCCAACGCTCCCATGTATGCAGAAACGGATCCTCCTCCAGGAGCAGGACTCTCACGAGATGTCTCTTCGGCGAACCCCTTCACGCTCATGTCTACAAGAAGATGTTGCTTTTCGGCATTTTCCGCCATTACATATTCTATTATCTTTTCTTCCGGTTTGAATTCCTTGAGGTCGGACAATCCCAACGATTTGATAGCGATATCAAGGATGTCTTTCTTAGGTATGCCGGCAGAACGTTGCTGTTTGGCAAGGAAATAACGCCCTGCCTCGATAAGCGTCCGTTCCGGTACAAGTCCCACTATTTCTGTTCCCGTAACACGTACCCCGCGGTTCTGTGCACAGCGGCACACTTCATCAAATGCTTTGTGCAAAGGAGTGACATTGATATCTGTTATATTCATTGATACTTGGGCGATACCGTACTCGTCGATATACCATCCAATGGCTTTAGTGCCCTTCAATGTTCCCGGCTTCATGACAGGATTGCCTTCTGCGTCAAAGAGTTTCTTGCCCACGATAGGATTGCCTTCGCGCATCTGTCTACCTTTTTCTCTCACGTCAAAAGCTATGGCATTGGCGCGTCTGGTAGAAGTGGTATTCAGGTTGAAATTCACAGCAATCAGGAAATCTCTCGCTCCAACGACCGTGCATCCTGTACGTGCCACCTGCTCGTCAAACGGGCGTCTGCCAAAATCAGGAGCCTCTGCATCATCGTCGATACGCTTCGCAATGCCCTCATATTCACCCTTGCGGCATACCGCCAAATTCTTCCGCTCCGGAGTGAAAGCCGCAGCCTCATAGCAATAACAAGGGATGTTCAACTCTTCGGCAATCCGTTTCGCAAGGCGACGCGAAATTTCCGCACACTCTTCCAAAGTTATTCCGCTCACTGGCACAATAGGCAACACATCCGTTGCTCCGATACGGGGATGCGCACCATGCTGCTGGCGCATATCGATAAGTTGTGCGGCTTTTCCCACCGCTCTGAAAGCAGCCTCCACCACATCGTCCGGCTCGCCCACGAATGTTACGACTGTACGATTAGTTGCCTCGCCTGGATCAACATCAAGCAATTTCACACCTTTTACGCTCTCTACTGCATCCGTAATCTGACGGATTACGTTCATATCGCGACCTTCGCTGAAATTAGGTACACACTCTACTATCTGCTTCTTTTTTGCCATAGTGTTATTATAATGTTAGTAGTATAATAAGTATTTTTAAAAAGTATCGATTGACACGCGGTAAATATAGCAAAAGAGAGGGGTTAAAGCAAGAAAAATGGCAAAAAAAACATTTATCTTGCTGTATTTACTATAAACAAGGAGTCCGAAGTTTACAATAAGTAAGGAGATGAATATTCTTTTCCCGACTGGATTAATTGCATAACTCAGGATACTTTGTTAATTGGTAACGACAATTTAACTTTTTCACCTAGGTGATAAATGCTTTTCACCTAGGTGATAAGTGTTTTTCATTAAGGTGATAAGTGTTTTTCACCTAGGAACTATCAGCGGAAAGGGCATTAGGGAGAGGATTGAAGGTAAGTGAATGGAAATGAGAGGGATTTGCACCATATCTCGGTGGTTTGCATAATGAGGTAAAGTGCAGAAGATGTGGATTTGTGCAGAAGTTCCGTTACCAAATCGTTAGTTCATTCTCCGATTGGTAACGAAGAGGCGGGAGAAGGTAACCGACAGAAGAGTATTCGGTAACTCATTTTTCTGCTATTACGGTGCTTATGCTTTGTACCACAATGTTTTGCGTAGCTGAAACGCTTCAAAATCGGGTAACTTTGCCCATAAAAAAGAAGTGTATGAAAAAAGACAAAATGAAGGTTTTGCTCTACCTGAAAAAGAGCGGATTGGACAAGTCGGGGAAAGCTCCGATCATGGGGCGGATAACCTACGAGCGAACTATAGCCCAATTTAGTTGTAAGCTATCGTGCGACCCCAAGTTATGGAACGCTCGTGAGAGCAGACTGAACGGCAAAAGCCGTGAAGCAGTGGCAACGAATGGCAAGTTGGAACGCTTGCTTCTCTCGGTACAGTCGGCTTATCGACTTCTTTGCGAACGAGGTGCGGTGTTTACGGCAACAGGCATTAAGGAGCAGTTTCAAGGAAGTATGCAGAGCCAGACCACCTTCTTGGAGCGATACGACCGAATGGTCGAAGAGATGGAGCAAAAGGTGGGCATCGAAATAAAGGCTACGACTATGAGTAGTTACCACACTGTTCGCAAGCACTTGCAAGCCTTTATCCGAGAGAAGTATCACACGACAGATATTTCTTTCGGACAGATAGAGGAAGACTTTTTGGAATGCTTGCAACACTATTCTGTCGGGAAGTTGGGATATTCGCAAGGTTATTATCGTAAGATGGCTTTAGTGGTGAAGAAAGTCTGCCGTTTGGCGTATCGTGAGGGCTTGACAGAGCGACAAATGTTCGCTCACATACAGATTGAACGAGGAGAGAACAAACAACCTCGTGCATTGGACAGAGCTTCATTGGATAAGTTGCAAGCCTTGACTTTTGAGCCGTATGAAGTGGAGTTGGAAACAGCTCGTAATCTCTTCCTCTTTTCTTGCTTTACGGGGGTAGCCTATTGTGATATGGTTGCCCTTGGTCGTGAGCATCTATTTACGGATGATGAGGGGGCGTTGTGGTTGAAGTTCCGCCGACAAAAGACTGACACCCTTTGCCGTGTGAAGCTTCTATCCGAAGCGGTGCGTTTGATAGAGCGGTATAAATCAGAGGAACGCAGCATGCTCTTTGCGCCTATTGTCTACTCGGCTTACCTCACCCAACTCAAAGCCCTCCAACTTCGGGCTGGTATCTCTATACCTCTTTCGGCTCACGTTGGGAGGCATACCTTTGCCACCTTGATTACTTTGGAGCGAGGCGTTCCTATTGAAACGGTGAGTCGAATGCTGGGACATAGCAACATCCAAACGACTGAGCGATACGCCCACGTTACCCCGAAGAAGCTCTTCGACGAGTTCGAGCGATTTCTCTCTTTCACCGAAGATTTGCAACTCTCTTTGTGACATTCAAGAATATGCCCTCAAAAGCACCTAAGCTTTTGGAAGAAAGCAATAAAGCTTTTGCCCGAAAGCTTAGGAGCTTTAGAAGACAAAGTTTTTATCATTCATACAGCACACGAAAAAGATTATGCGCAGTACATTCAAAATTCTATTCTATATCAATAAGAACAAGACCAAAGCGGACGGCACAACGGCAATCCTTTGCCGTATCACCATTGACGGAGCAAGCGTAGTGATAATCACAGGAGAAAGTGTCGTTCCCCATGATTGGAGTGTGAAGCGAGGGGAAACAACGGACAAGAATACCAATCAACACCTGCAAAACTTTCGGGAAGAAATCGAACAGGGATACAATGCTTTACTCTACAAATATGGAGCGGTCAGTGCCCAGCTTCTGAAGAACTACCTGCAAGGCATCGGGAGAACTCCAACGGCACTTCTTGCCCTTAGTACGGAAGAACTTAAAGCCCAACGAGAAAGCAAGAGCGAGGGAATGTATAGCAACAATCGGTGTTCCGACAGACAGCTTAACGCCTTTGTGCGAAGTCGTGGCGAGGAGGATATTCCCCTAACGGCTCTTACGATAGATTTCTTTGATGATTACCGCTTCCATTTGAAGAAGGAGGGCTATGCCCCTGCAACGATAAACGGGCATTTGTGTTGGTTGAGTCGGCTGATGTATCGAGCCGTCAGCCAGGGGACAATCCACCTCAATCCGTTTGAGGAGGTGAAGTATGAAGCCGTGGAGTGCAAGCCTCGTTTCCTGAGCAAAGGCGATGTGGCAAAGCTCTTGGCATTCCCGTTGCAGGAGGAAGGGGCGGAACTAAGCCGAAGGATGTTTCTTTTCTCTGTCTTTACGGGTTTGGCATTTGCCGACTTGCAGAGCCTCCGAGCTTCGCAAATCGAAACGAATAGCGAAGGGAGGCGATATATCCGCAAGGCAAGACAGAAAACAGAAGTGGAGAGTTTGATACCCCTGCATCCGATAGCGGAGCAGATACTCTCCCTTTACACAAAAGAAAAAAGCAAGAGGGATTATAAGAACGACAACGAGAGCAATTGCAAGACACTCCCCGACACGAAGATATTCCCCGACACGATAAGCAAAGGCAAACTATTCACTTACCTTAAATCCGTAGGTTTGGCGTGTGGCATTCGAACTCCGCTAACTTGGCATGTCGGCCGCCATAGCTTCGGTACGCTGACTTTGGAGGCAGGTATTCCGATGGAGAGCATTGCCAAGATGATGGGGCATTCATCCATTGCCAGCACACAAATTTACGCTCAAATCACAGACCAAAAGATTGCAAACGATATGGAGAGGTTGATAAAACAAGGTTAGGTTTATATGGTAGTGTTTAATGAGGCGTATTTTCGCATCCCTATTATTGGGTATTTTTCATTCGTTTGCGCGGAAAAACACACAAAAAGTTTTGCAGTCGATATTTTTTTTCTACCTTGCCCAGCGAGAGAAAGCAAAAGAGTGCTTTCTACAATTTATTTTTCACAAACAAAAAAACAGAGAAGACTATGAAAAAGTTTTTCGCATCGTTAGCCGTAGCATTAGCTGCTATGTGCTTTGCCCCGACAGCAGGTGCAACTGAGATGGTATCACTTCCCCAGGAAGTAGCAGTTGAAAACGTTGTAACAGAGGCTCAAACTCAGTTGCAACAAGAGGTTGAGGTTTGGATCATCATCTATGATGATGGTACAGTAGTTATTATTATTATCGAAAAGAACTAAGTCTGTTTTTTGACTATAGGCTTTTGGATAACTTGTCCTATAATATAATCAAAGCGGGAGGCAATACCCTCGCCTTGATTAGTAAAAAGTTGTGTTATGGCCAGATTATTTTTTGCAATATTTTTAATGATGAGCGCTTTGCCAAGTTTCTCGCAGTCTAAAGCTGTGACGGTTTCTTATTCTTTTGAAATGAAGATTCCTGAAAAAATAAAACAAATCGAGAATGAACAAATTCGAAAACTTGCAATACAAAAAATGCAAGAAAAAAGTCAGGAATACACGATGTATTTCCATGATGGACTTTATGGATTCTCTGCTCTTTCGGAGGCTTTTCAAGGAAAAAACTTTATTGTCGGAGGAGAACGAAGTGTTTTTTTAGACATGAAGAAGCGAGAACGTGTGTCCCAAGAGGGTATTATGGATAAAAAATTCATCGTAAAAGAACCCTTTGCAACTTTAACGTGGACGATTGGTAAGGAGACAAAGGTTATTTTAGGTAAAACTTGTTTGAAAGCTATTACTCATATTGATAAGATGCCTATTACTGCATGGTTTTGTGAAGAGATTCCTATACAAATAGGCCCGGCTGGGTACTGTGGTTTACCAGGTTTAATCATGGAGATAGAAAGCGGTAGTTTTGTTTACTCGGCACGGAAAGTTGAGTACACAGCTTCAATTTTAAAGATTACACCGCCTTCAAAAGGGGAAGTTTTGAGTCGGGAAGAGTTCATAAAACTGAGAGAGAAAAAAATGAAAGAAATAGGAGTGGATCCCAAACATCAGCCGGGAGGTATTCAAATCATAAAAATGTAAAGAAAAAATCGTTCTCATGCACATCTTTGGATATGTTGCACGAAATGTTCTTTTTGTTTTATTCGGATTGATATTCGGATATGAGGTTTCATATGCACAGACAATTACGATAAAAGGACAAGTGCTTGATGAAAAAAAACAACCTGTCTCATATGCAAGTGTTGTTATCTCAACGGATAGTTTATCTAAAAAAGACATTTCCTATGCTGTAACGGATGAGCATGGGCAATTTAGGATAGGACAACTTTCGGCTATTCCTGACAAGAGATGGATTCATGTTCGTTCAATTGGCTACTTGGGATTTCATAAACAAATTTCTCTTAGGGCAGTTAAGTCACCTCTCGATATAACTCTTACAGAAGACACAAAAGAGCTGGAAGAGGTTGTTGTTGTGGCAAGAGCACGTGATGCTTATGCTAAAGGAGATACAATTGTTTTTAACAGCAAGAATTACACACTGGGGAATGAACGTAATCTTGGGGATGTAGTAAAAAAGATGCCTGGTATGGAAGTTGACCAGACAGGAAATATCTCATATCAAGGAAAGAAAATTGGAAAGGTCTTGGTTGACGGGCAGGATATTTTATCCTCTTCTTCCGGTGTTGCCATGAATACGCTTCCTCCTGATTTTGCCAATTCGATAGAATTGCTTTCGAATTATACGGATGGTGATATTGCCCATGCTTTCAAGGCAGAAGAACAATTAGCCCTCAATCTGAAGTCCAATAAAAAAGTTGCTTTAAGCGGTTCTTTTGAAGGCGGAGGCGGCCTGAAAGACAAATTTATCAGCAAAGCATCTTTGATTACAGTCTTACCAAAAATATCTGCCAGTACCATCATTAACGCCAATAATACAGGTGAGGCTGTTTTTTCGATTCAAGATTATATGTCGAATATCATAGACTTTGAATCGATCCGAAGTGGAGCTTCAACGCAGACATCTTTAAGTTTATCTCCTGAAGAACAACAACTCTTACTGCCTCCGACGAATGAACATGCACGTACGGCAGGATTAGCAAACATAAATATATCATGGACCCCTCACTCAAGCTACAAACTCAGAGCAAGTACACTGTTCAACAAAGGTAAATCAGAAGGGGCGCATACAAAGACGGATACATATACTTTGCCGGAGAATTATTTTACAAATATATCAACAGGTACTGCCGATAAAGAGACCCAACTTGTATCTCAATATTTGTCTCAGAAATGGATTCCTTCTCGTTTTTTCTCTGTCAGTGCTAAGACAAAGATAGACATACGAAACCATAATGCCGATAATATCTATGCTAATACATTCAATGATAATCATATCCATGCATTAGAAAAGCCGAAAAATCACTTTTCCGGTATCAAACAGGATATTGAGATGAAATGGCTTTTGAGCAAAGGGCTTCTTTTCGGTGGAGGAAGTTTTGTTTTCAACAAAGGAAAGATCAATAGTGATATATATACCGATGTCTTACTGCTTCCATTACCCCATATAAATGGAAATTCTATTTATCCTTATTTTCATGAACACATAAAAAAAGACATGGAAAAAGGATTCAACGCCTACGTAGGTGGAATGTATCCTGTATTGAATAATATATATCTGCGAGGTGAGTTTTCCATGTCGATGAATTGGAATGAACTTAAGATGGCTTATCCTACGAGTATAAACGAGGAAACAGCCGATTTAAGAGTATTCAGGCCTTACATTAGTCTGATGAAAAACAAGGGGGTATTCCGGTTTAACATAGGCTCTTATTTTTCCTCCTATAGACAAAAAACATCTCCGGAACTATTGAGAGAGAAATCTCTTTTTTATATTGAGCCACATGCTTCAATCGAATTAGTAATGAGTAACCAGCATCGGTTAATGCTGTCTGTCTCTGAAGCTGTTTCTCCTTCAACCATCGATTACTTTTCTCAGCAGATTTTGGCTAAAGGATACAATAACCTCCAATTACCCTCAAAATTATCGAACCCTTTTGCAAAAAGGTTTAAGGGAAACTTATCCTATGCCTATTTCAGCTTGTTTAACCGGCTTTCGATGTATGGCAATTTAAGTTATATCAAGGATAGAGATACGCATATTACCGTCACAACCTCAAAGGGACTATTGATCAGTAATTTTTATCAAGATGGAGGATGGAGCAATACATTAAGAACAAACGCCTATTTGAGTAAGGGAATCGGCACCCTTCCATTGGACATAAAATTATCAGGTAAATATACGCTCAGCAAACACAACCTGATGCGTGTAGATAAAGAAGACGAATTAATTAACAAAAGAGTAGATGCGAAATTGGATCTTATTTCACGGCTGTACCAATCTCCGGTTAATTTTGAGATAGGAGTACGTTTTAGTCGTCTTGACCAGAAATTTACGTACAGCAATATCCACTCTTGGAATCAAGAATTTGGAGGTTTCGCAACAACTCATGTAAATATAGGAAATTTTGTTTTTTCTGTTTCTGGCAAGTCGAATAGAATTGAAGATGCCGAAGCCAAGCGTTATTTTAGGGATTTAGACTTCTCTATGAAATATAAATTAAACAAGTTAGACATCAAACTTCAGGGAGAGAACGTGTTCCATCTTAAAGATAATGAATGGATGAAAGAAATCCTCACCCCGACAGTCCAATCAACTATCTTATACAGACGATTGCCTGGGCATATTCTTCTATCTCTCTGTTATACACTATAATCTTTTATAACATAACTCCAAATTCCGTTTTTTTGACAAGAAAATTATAAATAACATACCTTGCTAACATATACACAAACAGAGGGCTTCTAAAAAGATCTTTGCTTATAGTTTTCTTCCAAAAGCTTCTCCAAGTCGGAGAGACGGTAGAGTATCTTCCCTGCGATTTGGGTGTAGGGAATAATGCCCTTGTCCCGATAATCCTGCAAGGTGCGAGGACTGACGAAAAGGCGTTCGCATACCTCTCTCCCTGTGAGATAGATTTCTCCCCCGAACAACGGACGGTGCGTTTGGGCAATCTCCCGAATACGCTTGCTTACTTCTTGAATGCCCGAAATGAGCTGTTTCATTTCGGGTGTTTCTCTGTTTACAATTTCGTGTTCCATAGTCGTGGTTATTGGCGATTGGACTTGGCAAGGAGTGCTTCCACATCCTCGCGTTTGTAATAACATTTATGCCCGATTTGGATAAAGGGTAACACGGACGTGTCCCGATAGTGCTGGAGCGTCCGTTTGCTGATGTTCAGGATTCGGCACACGTCTCCGTTGTGCAATAAGTCGGGCATTTCGGGACGAAGCCCGAAATGTTCTCTCATACAAAGAGCCAACTCTTCGATGCTCTTTTTCAGTTCCTCCCAAGCGGAGGAGTCGATGGCTGTAAATCTCATATCAATATCGTTTTAATTGTTGTTATTTTCTCTTTTTGGCGCAAATATATGCAGCCGAAATCCTTGTTCTCTGACCTGATGAAATCAAGGGAAATAACAGGAACTTGCAGGCAAATGTATAAGTAAAATCTATCTATTTTTAGAAGGGATTCCCTGCCTTTTCTCTCTGTTTCCCCGAATTCCTTCCGAGGGAAAAAATCCTGTTTCGATGCGAAAATAACGAACCGACATATACTGTTTACCCCATTCCTGTTAAGTGGATACTTCTGGCGTCGAAATGGTATGAAATGGCTCTGTTAGAGAGAATCTTCCTACCTGTCTTTTTAGGCTTTTCCCTCTGCTTTCATCGAAAAGGCAAAGGCATGCATCTGCATGTAATCCGATACAGCCATTCGGGTAGCGTTTCCCTTTCTTCCATTTGTCGTTTTCTGATTTTTGAGGAGAAAATATGAGGTATCCTTTCCTTTTGCCGAAGAAATATGCAGCACCTCGATGCAACAACGCCACAAGGCTTGGCTTCACCTGTTCGCCTCTGTAACTTGGTTTCAGCATCCCATTTCGGGTGAAAGTTCAAAACCAAGCAAACAGAAGAAGTACGAACAATGAAAAAAGAAGAGAAGGAGAGCCCCTCCAAGAACGCCCAAATAGAAGAGTTCCTTTCGGCTCGCTACGAGTTTCGATACAACACCGTGTTGCACCGAGCGGAGTACCGTCCACGAGGAACGGACGACTACACAGCCATAGACCGCTACTGCATCAATACCCTCAAACGAGCCTTGGACAAGGAAGCCGATATACAGACCTCGCCCGAGAACCTGTACTGTATCATCGAAAGCGATTTCTCCCCACGCATCAATCCCGTGCAAGCCTATTTCCAAGCCTTACCGCAGACGAAAGGAAATACGGAAACTATCACCACCCTTGCCGACTGCGTGAGCGTAACCCATCCCGAGAAGTGGAGGGAATACCTCACCAAGTGGCTGGTGGCAGTAGTTGCCAATGCGATGGACGACAAGCAATGTCGTAACCATACCTGCCTTGTACTGACAGGCGATCAGGGAAAATTCAAAACCACGTTCCTTGATTTGCTCTGCCCTCCGTCTCTCTCCGATTACCGCTATACAGGGAAGATATACCCACAGGAGAAGGACGTGCTGAGTCTTATCGGGCAAAACCTCATCATCAACATTGACGACCAACTCAAAGCCCTTAACAAACGGGACGAAAATGAACTGAAGAACCTTATCACCTGTCCGCAGGTGAAGTACCGTATGCCTTATGAGAAACACATTGAGGAGCGACCCCACTTGGCAAGTTTCGTGGCTTCGGTCAATGGCAACGACTTCCTCACTGACCCGACAGGGAGCAGACGCTTCCTGCCCTTTGAAGTGCAGGCAATAGATATAGACCAAGCCAAGAGCATTCCGATGGATGCCGTTTACAGCGAAGCCAAGACACGATTGAATGAAGGGTTTCGCTATTGGTTCAATGATGAAGAGATTATTGAATTGCATAGAAACAGCGAAGCCTTCCAAGTCTATACGACAGAGATAGAACTGTTGCTCCGCTATTTCACCTTTCCCACGGAAGCGGAGACGGTAACGAAACGTTACTATATGACCAATTCGGAGATAGTGGGTTACCTCTCCTGCTATACCCGACAAACCCTCTCCGCCAAACGGATGGGCGAAACCTTGCGGAAGGCAGGCTATACGAGGGAGTGTCGCAGGATAAACGGCAATCCCGTGTATGCCTATGCCGTCCGTAAGGTTTACCCAGAGCAACCGCCATAGCACACTATCCCCCCTTGTAATATCCCTTTCTCTTTTCTTTCCTATTCTCCTTACTACGTTACTACAACTAAGGATAATACGGTGAAAGAGAAAGGATTGCAGGAGGTGTCCATCTTGCGACACAGCTTACTACCATCTTTCTACGCTTCTACGGCAGAATGAATGAGAAAAGGTGTAGACAGGAGATGTCGAAGGATAAAACAGAATGAAGTGTTACACTTTTCTCTTTCACTGTCAATCACTTATCCGAGTGTCGAAGGGTAGTAAGATAAAAAGGGGAAAATTCCCAGAAGAGAAAACAGAGCGAACAATGAGATAACGAACAAATGAATAATCCCAATCCAGCGATAACAGCAATGAACAACGAATACTACGACCTACAACATATCAAAGCGATACCGATAGCCGACTATCTGCATGCCTGCGGCATCGAGCCTGCGAAGCGTTACAACGGCTACGCCCTCTATCACGCACCCTACCGAGAAGACCCCAACGCCAGCCTGAAAGTGGACTTTCGACAAAACCTGTGGCACGACTATGGGACAAGCCAAGGCGGAAGCATCATCGACCTTGTGATGCGGATGCGTGGATGCAGTGCCTACGAAGCAATGGCACATCTTGCTGAAGGGAAAGCGACAACCCTCGCCCCTTCTTCCTTTCATCGTGAAACAACCATTACTACGAGCAATTCCACAAGTACAAGGCACATTCTTTCCATCAGCGAAGAGTTACCCCTACATCTGCAAAGCTATCTCCGAGAGGTACGCAGGATAGACCTTGCCATGGCAAGCCCTTATCTCCGTCACGTTCGCTATGAGGTAGGAGGACGAGAGTATTCTGCCATCGGCTTTGTCAACCGTGCAGGAGGGTATGAGCTTCGGGACGACAAGACATTCAAAGGAACAATCGCACCAAAGGATATATCCGTAGTTGCGGGAGAAACGAACAACTCCCCTCTCTGCATCTTCGAGGGCTTTATGGACTTCCTTTCCTATCTCACAATGAAAGGGAAAGAAAGCATTTCGCCTTCCATAGTTCTGAACTCCGTCAGCAATCTACCACGAGCCATCGCCTATCTCTGCGAGAATGGCATTCTCTCCGTCCGTGCATTCTTCGACAACGATGAAGCAGGACGGCAAGCTCTTCAGGGTATCCAATCTTCAGGCATCAAGGTAGAGGATATGAGCCAATACTATGCCCGATACAAAGACCTCAATGAGTACCACGTTGCCCAAAGAACAGAACTAAAGCAGGTGATACCACCTCGCAAACGAGGACTTAGACGATAAGGCAAAAGAGAGCAAACAACATTATTCTATCATCAGGTATTCAAAGATGCAGAAAATAAAATGTATGCGAATAAACGGCTTTGTTTCGATAGCTACGGCAGTTCCTCAGAACAGCAAGTTTGCAGAGCAAAACTTAGAAACAAAGCGTGCAGGCATTCACAGGATGCAACGCAACAAGAAAGAAGCACGAGCAGGGCGGAGCGGACATTTCGAAAAATGCCATAGCTCATTAGGGTATTTTCTTTACGCTGCACTCCGTTATCGCTAAAAATACCCTCCTGAGCCAAGGGGCGGTGCCCCTTTGGATACCCCTAAATCAATCTTCAAGCAATGGGCTACGCCGTTTTACATATAGACAAGGCGAGAGGAAACGACTCGGCAATGACCGCACACATAGCGCGTACATTCATGCCGAGTAACGTCGATTCCTCCCGCACACACCTCAATCGAGAGCTGGTGCAATTCCCTGCAAATGTAACTAACCGTACCGAAGCGATAGAGCATCGCATCGCCACGGCAGGTATCTACCGAAAGGTGGCACAGAACCAAGTCAAAGCCTTACGCTTTATCCTGTCAAGTTCACCGGAGGATATGGCTCGCATAGAGCAAGAAGGACGCCTGTACGAATGGTGCAATGAAACGATGGATTGGCTTCGCACCACTTTCGGGGCGGACAATGTGGTCGCAGCCACACTGCACGCAGATGAGGACACACCTCATATTCACGCCACAGTTGTCCCGATTGTCACGGGTGAAAGACGGAAAGCCAAAGAGGAAGCCAAGAACGGCAAGCGGAAGTACAAGACAAAGAAGAATAAGGTACGACTTTGTGCAGATGATGTGCTCACGCCCAAAAAGTTGGAAGACTATCAGACGAGTTATGCCAAGCGAATGCAACGGTTCGGATTGGAACGGGGCGTACACGGTTCGGAAGCCAAGCACCGCACCACGATGGAGTATTACAAGGAAGTCCTAAAATCCACGAAAGAGAAAGAGGCGCAAGAAGCAGAACTCACTGCCAAGATAAAAGAGTTGGAGAAGCAGGCAGGCAAACTCCGAATGAAAGGTACGTTTTATTCTATATTTGGCAACTCTGAACTCGACAAGGCAGAAAAACGCATCGCAGACTTGGAACAGGAAGCCGAACGACAGCGGTATCTTTCGGAAAAGGAGAAGAATGAAATCCGAAAGGAGATTGTTCTCTTGCAGGACACGGTTAAGGGAAGAGACAGAGCCATTGCCGAACTGAAAGAGACCATGCAGGTTTACGAGGAAGAGCGGAATTGGATAAAACGCTTCTTCAATGGTTTCTACCAACTCTTAAATATCCGTCTGATGCTCCGAAAGATGAATTTCTCTGATGACAGAATTGCAGAAATGTATCGCACGGAAGCTCCCCAGCGAGGTACGGCTAAAGCCTATTCGGGACTATACAAGAGAGAGTTTACGGAAGAGGGTTGTGAAATCCGCATCGCTAAGGATGAGAAGAAGCGACCGCTACTGACTATCAACGGACTTCCCGTTACCGATTGGTGCGAACAGAAATGGAAACAGCTTATCAATCGTAATCGCTCGCAACGGCTATAAAACCGAAAGACCTCCTTCTCTTTCATCGTTGTATTTCAGTTGCGACAAAACTTTTTAAGAAGAAAATCACGTAAGAACGCTCACTTTCGCTCGCAAATCTGTACCTTTGCAAGTGATAATAGTGAGCGTTCTTTGGTTATTCAAAACAGTGTGCCTCAAAGCACTCCGCTCATTTCTAAATCGTTACCTATTCATCTATCTCTCAAAGGTAACACTCTATTACTCAATAAGATAGTTCGCAAGCGAAAAATCCGTGCGGTGATAAGTGCTTTTCATTAAGGTGATAAGCTAAGATGCAAATTCAAAAACATGACAACACATTATCATCCTGTTTATGCAACGAATCAGGCTGGCACAAGAAAGAAAAACATACAAGCTTATGACACAGTGGAATAACTAAAATATATGAGACTGCCGTTGTTTAGAAGTCTTCCTGAGGAGAGACCTGTTTCTTCCACCCGGCACTTAATACTTCTGGCCGGGCACGCAGACGCGATACCAACAATTCCAGCAGGGCTTTGTGCTCGCCCAATGTTTCTATGTCGCAACACACGACAACCCGGTCTCCATCTCCTTTATAGAAGAGAGAATTGAGCTTTACATCTTCGTAAAAGACGAGCGTATCCATGATGAGCTTCTGTATATTTGCGGACACATCCTTGCGGCATTCGGCATGGACAGAATAATGGAACACACCCGATGCCTTTTTCTCGATAAATGTGCATAACGGACGGAAAAAGCAATGGGTCACCAAGACACACACCACCAAGACTGCCGACTCTTTATATAATCCCACACCGGAAAGTGTACCGCAGGCTGCGGAACACCAAATAGTGGCTGCCGTATTCAATCCCCTTACGGTAAATCCGTCTTTCAAGATCAATCCACCACCAATGAAACCTATTCCTGAAACAATCTGCGCTGCCACGCGTGAAGGGTCTCCGGTGGCAGAAGTCATGGAATAAGACAATATGGTAAATGCAGCTGCTCCCACGGAAACGAGGATATTGGTACGCAATCCCGCATTACGCTGACGATACTGCCGCTCCACACCGATAAGAGTGCCCATAAGGAAGGCACTCCCTATCCTTGCTAAATAATCAACAAACGGTATCATAATCTTTTTTCGGTAAAGGTAAGTATTTTTCAGATTGGATAATATTAAAAATCCATTAGAATTGGATTAGAAATCCATTAAATAACAAAGTCTTTTACATTTTCATGAGGGACTTTTGAATAAAGATTTGCATTCCATTTACGCCATTTGGAAATTCAATAGGTCTGACTTCTCTGCCTTGGTCTTATTTCCCTTGGCTTATCGGCATCCTGTTGTCCTATTGCATGTTGACACAATGGCTGAAGACACTGTATATCCGTGCATTTAAACGTTGGTTGTAAACTCATGTAGCGGTGAGAAGATTATGAAACATAGCATTTTAATTATTTTAGGCTGTATCAATTCTTACCTATCTTATGCACAATGTTTCCATGGTGAATATACTACGGAATGGCAATGGGATATGAAGAAGGAAACGAACTGGGTCAATCTTCTTAAATTGAACCTGAGCGTTCCGGTATGGAATAGAATGGGTTCTTTTGAAGCGACTACGATTCATGTGGCGAAAACAAATGAATGCATCATTGATGATTGGCAGACCTTTTCCAATATCGAGGAAGAGAATGAGCTGGCAGCGATTGCAGTCTTAGGTTACATGCATGAGTGGAAAGAGTGCCATCTATTTGTCGGCATACGGAATCTAAACGAGGATTTTTTCACATCGGATGTCACATCGCTCTTTACTAACAGCTCATGTGGAATCTTCCCGATGGTTCGGAATACTCGCTGGAAGTCACGTGGAAAAGGCGTCTCAACAACTCTTTGGCCATGCAACCCTCTTTCCATTATATTTCTAATGGGAAAGGCAACTTCATGGTAGTCAGTGCCCGCCTCTATTGCATTTTTTAAATGAATGGCAAATCGTAATCTGTTTGATAAACGAAATGAAATTACTGGTTATCATCCTGCTTTTTCGTTCTCCAACAAATGTTCAGGATAAATCATTTTGGTAACGAAATACTCCTCTAAGTTGTCATTCCACCTTGGCCATTTCGGAAGTTCAAAACCTATCGAATCACCGAGAGGTTTCCCCGACAAGTCCAAGACTCCCTAATTCCAAATATTCTCTTTTCTCCAAATACCATCCTGGCTATTCTCCTTTTTAAGCTGTTCTTGCGAGACTTCAAACGTACGACTCTCTTGTGCCGTCAACAAATTGACTGCACAAAAAGACAAAATCCACAAAATAAACCCCCTTTCATGCCACGTAATTTAATGAGCAAGCATTTATCTCCTCTTTTAAGAAAACAATCCCCCTGTCTGGTTTGTTCTATATATAAACGTAATCCTATCAAGAACCTATCAATAATCAGCCAAGCGATTCTTTGGCAGTAAAATATAATCATAAGGAGGATATATCATGGGGTAACAACAATTACAAACGATGCAACGACATCAACGGCTTCAGATGAGAGCCGTTACCAACTCATCAAGCTGCCTTACGAGGCAGACGCTTTAGAACCTGTCATCAGCAAGACTACCATCAGCTTACATCATGGCAAACACTTGCAAACGTATGTCGATAATCTAAATAAACTGATTGTCGGGACTGAATGGGAAAAGGTATCACTTTTGCATATAGTGAAGGATTCAGACGGGGCTTTGTTCAACAATGCAGGGCAAGTCTTGAACCATAATCTCTATTTCCAACAGTTCACTGCCCGTTCGACTGGCAAACCGGAAGGAAATTTAGCTCTTGCCATTGAGAAGGAATGGAATTCATTTGAGAATTTCAAAACGGAGTTTGTCAAAGCTGGAACAACTTTGTTCGGTTCTGGTTGGGTGTGGCTGACCAAAGATACGACTGGCAAATTGGCAATTAAGCAATATGCCAATGCCGGCAATCCGGTAAAAGAGGCATTGACACCCCTACTCTGTTTCGATGTTTGGGAACATGCCTATTATGTCGATTACCAAAACCGCAGAGCAGAGCATTTGAACGAACTATGGAAAATCATCGATTGGAATGTCATCAGCAGCCGGTTCGATGAATAATAGCAATGCCGATTTGCAAATGAAAGTTTTCACTTCTTCCATAAGCAAATCGGCATTATTATTTTTAAATCCGCCTGTCTTTGCTACTCTATATCACATTCTTCACTTGATCTTCCGGACTATGAACCCATCCTTTTCTGTCTTTATCCGGACAATCAACGAACCTTCTGGCACTTCCATTCGTAAATCCTGTACAAAGCCGTCACGCTGTAATAACAATGTTCCCCTAAATGAGTAGATTTGCACTTGGCTTACAGGTTCGTCTGAATGGAGAATCAACATGTTTCCTTGACGGGAAATCCTTACTGGCATCGCTTGGATTGTCTCATTCCCGACTGCTCCTGTCACATAAACCGCACGCAATGTTTTGACGGCTGCACGAAGCAGACTGACATCCAGTTTAAACTCATATTTATCCGAAAGCAGGTTATCGCCATAATACCAGCCTTTAAAAATATACCCGCTCACCTGTTTAGCTTTCAAGAAAATAGTCGAGCCACGATATAAGATTACTTCCGCCCAGCCTTTTTCGCCACCATTCACATCCAAGAGGAAAGGAAGTTCCCGGAATTTGGCAACCAACGTCTTCATCTCCTTATCCACAAACAGAGAGTAGGTCATTCCTGCCGTCTCTATCAATTGGCCATTCAAATACCATCCTTCGAAAGCAAAACCTTCTTCTGGTATTGCTTGGACAGTTATCTGTTGACCCGGCACTGCCAAACCTTTTACAACCACTAAACCGCCTTCAGTCTCATCGCCTGTTCCTATGACCAATGATGGTTTCTTATCATCCGCAGAGAATTTTGCCTCAACAGTCATCTTCTGTTTCGTAATCGTCATTTCGTAAACCAACGATGTGGACAATAATGTTTCACCTTCATACCAACCATCGAATTTATATCCGACAAAAGGAGAGGCCGTCAACGTCACTTTATCTCCTAATTTATAAACTCCCTTTCCACTTTGGGAAACAGAACCGTAAGTTGGAGTGGAGTTGGCTAAATACAATAAGTAACCTGCCATTCCCGGCTCACTTGGGTTAGCTGGATTCCAGCTCATCACAGCTTTCACCGTGATATGTTTAGAAGGCATGACCAAAGTGTATTCTTTCTCTTTCGACACGGCTACACCATCTATTTCCCAACAAAGGAAGTCATAATCGGGATAAGGTTCTATCGAAAAGGTCACAGAATCGCCTTGCTGATAAATACCTTGTCCACTTTGCCGAAGAGAACCACCGCGGTGTGGTTGAACATACGTAATAACATTATAATAACCAATTCCCGGGTCTTTCGGGTTGTCTTTCGGATTAAATTGGAAATGAGCCACCAAATGGGTGTTCTTCGTTATCTTGAAACTATACTCCGGTTGATTAGACAAAACTTCCGATGAGCCATATTCTGTCCACGACAGGAAATCATAATTGTTTTCAGCCGTGGCTTTCACTGTTACCGTTACATCTTTATTATACGTCCCACTTTCATTCGTCTGCTCCAGTTGGGCACACCAATAGGGATCGCCACTCAACCGCAATGTCAATTGCCCTGGTTCTGGTGGAGAAACAGGATTGAAATCGGTTTGGGCAATTGCCTGCCATCCGAAACATCCGAAGAATGCTCCGATTAGCAAGCATCTGCATAAGGATAATAAAACGATTATCTGTTTCATAACTGTTTACCATTTAATAGAACGAATAATCTGTTTACCATCGAGCGTTACAACTTGCAAATAATAGATACCTCTTGCAAGGTTGCCCAACCGGATTTCGCCATTTGTCACTTTGCCTTGATAATAGTTCTTTCCGGCAGCATCATACACAGATAATATGGCACTTTCTGGCACTCCGTTGATAATCAATTGTCCATCTCGTATCATGCAGCGGACAGAAGAGTCTATCATCTCATTGGCAGTGGCAACTCCGGAACGTAACTCAAAACGGTCGTTATAAGTTCCGACTTCTGCTTCGAACTCATAGTTACTTGTTGCCAAATCACATACCGAACCAGTTACTTTGTCCACCAATTTCAAATCAGTTGCAATTGCCTCCTTCAACGATAACGTATAAGTTCCCTTTTCTGTAATGGCTACACCCAAACGGACAATACCATCTGCCTTGGGGCGTTCGTTAATTGCTAAAACTACTTGTTGGAATCTTCTCCAAAGTCGGAAAAACAATATCATCTATTTTGTATAAATGTTTATCAAGAAATGACAAGAATATAACTTTATTTGCTACCTTTGCTCCAAAATTAATCTGATATGACAGGACAATCTATCAATCGCATAAGAGTCGCACTAGCCGAACGAAATAAAACAAATCGTTGGTTAGCGGAGCAGATGGGTAAATCTGAAATAACAATAAGTAGATGGGTGCAAAACAAAACTCAGCCATCATTGGAACAATTGCTACAGGTCGCCCAAATTCTATCTGTAAGCCCAAAAGATTTAATAAATGAAGTTAAGATGGAAGGAACTTTCAATGGCATTGAATAATTTAGAATTATTGAAATAAGTATGTTTAGATATATAGACAATAAAAATAGTACTTTCCTACTTGGAGCATATCGTGGCGAAAAATCTCAATTGGAATGGATATTAGGAGAAAAACCTAAAAGGTATGAAAAACTCTATAATATACGCTTCAATATGGATTTATTTTCCCAACGCAGAGGGGGTGTTATTATAAATAATCTACCCGACTACATTCTTATTTACAACACTCAAGACCCTCAAAGTGAATATCATCTTTTCCCTTGCATAAATTCTTCTATAAAGGAGCAAAATGATATGGAGGCGATGTCCTATCCTTCTCCCAATGGAAATTATATAGTATTTTCATTAGGAGAGGAACTGCCATCTGAGCCTATTGATATGAACAAACTTCTCCGAAAACTATTTCCTTTATGGGAAAAGGATGTCCTTTTTGCTCCTCAAATTGTAAAAGGAGAGGATATTGCCATGATGGTAAATGAATCCTTCGTATCTCCTCCACTAGCTACTAATACACAAAAAAATGTTCTGAGATTTGTCGATCTTTTCGCCGGAATTGGTGGAATACGATGCGGTCTGGAACAGGCGGCAATAGATAAAGGCATGAAGCCTGTTTGTGTACTAACTTCAGAAATTAAGCCATACGCAGTAAGTGTTCTTCGTGAAAATCATCCAACTGAGACAATCACTGGAGATATAACTAAAGTTGATTTAAAGAATATACCAGATTTCGATATTTTATGTGCAGGTTTTCCTTGCCAGGCTTTTAGTTCTGCTGGGAAACGACAAGGTTTTGCAGACACTAGAGGTACTCTTTTTTTTGAAGTTGAGCGTATATTAAGAGACAAACGCCCTAAAGGATTTATACTTGAAAATGTGGAAGGTCTTGTTAATCACGACCATGGTAAAACATTGCAAGTGATAATAGACAGACTGACTGCATTGAAATATAAATTTGATTTTCGAGTTCTCAATTCAAGATATTTTGGTGTACCTCAGGAGCGAAAGAGGATATATATTGTTGGCAGTATCTATGACAAGCCTAATCTTGACGATTTCCCGATAAAAGAGAGTAAACTTGGTGACATCCTTGAGTCCGGATTGCCGACTTCAAATACTCCATTTATTCGAACATTACTTGCCCATTTCTCAATTGAACAGCTTTACGGCAAATCAATAAAAGACAAAAGAGGTGGAAGTACAAATATTCACAGTTGGGACTTGGAAATAAAAGGATCAGTCAGTTCAGAACAAAAAAAATTGCTTGACACCATTCTAACTGAACGACGGAAAAAGAAATGGGCTGAAATCATAGGAATTGATTGGATGGATGGAATGCCTTTGACTTTGGATCAGATTCGTTCCTTTTACGATATTCCTAATCTTGAAGATTTACTTGAAGATTTGACGAAGAAAGGGTATTTGAAATTTGAATACCCCAAAAAACTAATTCGCGAGAAAAAAGGAAATGGTATAACGACGACCCGCAGAGAATATGATACGACTAAACCAAAAGGTTATAATATCGTTGCAGGAAAATTGAGTTTTGAAATTAATAAAGTCTTATCTCCTAATGAAATAGCACCAACACTTGTTGCTATGGATATGCAAAAGTTGTATGTTGGTGATAATGGTGGACTCAGACGATTAACCCTACGTGAAGGGCTTCGGCTTTGTGGTTATCCGGATGCTATCAAATTTGATGTAACGGAAAAAGACGGTTTTGATTTATTAGGTAACACAGTTGTTGTCCCAGTAATAAAAGCTGTTGCCGAAAGATTACTTGACACAATAAACATTTAAACAATAAAGAATTATGCAATTGACAGTTGAAGAAATATATAACAGATTAGTCAATGACGATAAAATATTGACAAAGAAAGGTCGAATCACTTTTTCTTTGGGCGATATAGATATCATAGTAAGACAGCGGGATGTGGTAGGAAATATCATGCAAGAATGGATTGAAGGGTGGTTAAGGAAAAACGGGATAGAATATGCATTAAATGATAACACCCAAATGCCACCAGATTTTTATCTCAATCCAGAAAACAAGACAGAAGAGTTAATGGAAATAAAAGCCTTCAATTATAAGGCTGGTCCAGGGTTTGATATTGCAGATTTTCGAATGTATGAACAAGAGATAGCTCAAAAACCATGGATGCTACATGTTACATATCTAATCTTCGGGTATGAAATGTCTGATGACGGTATTGTAACAATCAAAAAAGTATGGAAGAAAAAGGTATGGGAAATGTCGAGACCAATGAGGTCAGGTAAAAATAAAACCATTTGGCCCATAAACCTTCAAATTAAGAAAGGTACAGTCCATAAGATTCGACCGGCAAAATGGTATGGAAAATCTTCGAAGTTTTCCATATTTGAAAATAAGGAAGATTTCTTGGCCGCAATGGAAGAAACTGTATATAAGAATAAAGATACGCGAGATGATGGTCCAGAGTGGCTTTCAACAGTGGTTGGCAATTATGAAAAATATTATGGTGTCAAATTATCCATTCCAAGATGGAGCGATGTTATGAATAAATACATTAATGAATAAATCATAGTGATTTAGCGACAAGTAACACTGCTATAATCAGATAGATATAAGACAACTTTAGTGAAATAGAAATGACATACACACATTCAAAAGATTATCTAATAGAATTAGCAAATAATTCACAAACTCAAGGTTGGTTAAAAGATCTTATTATCAAGATAATCAACAGTAACGGGAATATTTCTGATTCCGAACTTACTGCGTCAGTTACACAATTGAAATTTAATACAGCAAGTGAATTGACAATACCGAGTATAAATGTGAATAGTGCTCATTCAAACATTCGTTTCATTTCGCTAATACATCATACAGGTGTATGTGCGTTAGCAGAAGAACAAAGAATAGATTTTTCTAATGACATTACTCTTCTATATGGGAAAAATGGTTCTGGTAAAAGTAGTTATTTCCGCATTTTAAATGAATTGATTGGAGGTAATCATCAAACAGAAATTCGTTCTAACATATATTCAGATATACATAAGCCTATAAATATAGAGTTAGTTTATTCTGAAGGTGACAATGTTAAGAATTTGTCATGGGACGGAAATAGTAGGTCTATAAGTCCATTAAATTTATCGAGTGTATTTGATTCGAGCTATACAACGACATTCCTACAAAAGAGAAGTGCAGATAGTGCAATTGTCCTGCCTTATGGGTTGCATCTCTTTACTGCACTAACTTCTGCAATGGACAATATAAAGAGTAGAATACAAACAGAAATAGATAGTATTTTAAGAACATTACCGCAAATTAACAAGGATGGCCTTTCAGAAGAAGTTGTTAGAATACTTACTCAGCAGACTTATCGAACGACTCAGAAAAATTACATTCAAGCAAGATATGTATTTACAAATGAGCAATCGGAAAAATTAAAATTGCAAGAAGAAAAATTGAAAGTATTGAAAGAAACAAATTTTGAAGACAAAATTCAATTAGTATCTAATGAACAGCAGCAATATCTTTTGATACTTAAGCATCTAAAAGAAACAGAAAACAATCTTCAAAAACTTCACATTGAATCACAATCTCTTGGTGAAAGAATCTCAATAGTTAGAAAAGAAAATGAAGTGGTGAAACAAAAAATATCTATATTGAATGAGATAGGCAATACCAATTCAAAAGAATGGAAAACATTTATTGAGGCAGGAGACGCTTTTACTAAGAGTAGCACTCTGAATGAAAATGTTTGCCCATATTGCCGTCAACCAATTGTAGATAACGCTGTTAATATTGTTACAGCTTATGCAACTTATTTGTCCGATAAAAGTATAGAGGAACTTAAAAATTTAGAGCAAGCAAAAAATACCCTAAAACAAAGAATATCAACTGTTGTAACCAATTTTACTATTTCTGCGCAATTCAAAGTACTTATAGATACTAGAAATAGTGAGTCCGAATTATATAGCAAAATATCAGCCTCTCTTCGTCAACTAGATGAACAAAAGAGGATTCTTTCAGATGCGGTAGAAAATGAGCAAAATAGCAATCCTTTAGTTTTTGATTCTACAAATGTTGCAATTTCTGCTATAGAAACTATATGTGAGGAATACAACAACACTATTAATAACCTTCGAGAAGAATTAACAAAGAAGAATCAGACAGTCTCAGAATTATCATTTCAAATGAAACCTCTGATTGAATACAAATTAATTTCTTCTCAAAAGGATTTGTTTGTGGAATGGTTTGAAAAAATTGATAATGTTAATGAGTTAAAAAAGTGCCAATTGGAATTATCAACAAGAGGTATATCTACATTAGCAAGGACAGCAAGCCAAACACTTGTTACGGAAAATTTAAAGACTAAGTTTCAAGAAGAACTTGATGCTTTAGGTCTAAAAAAATTAAGTGTCAATTTGACTGATGCAGGAACATCACGAGGGCAAGCATTTATGCAATTGAAACTATTTAATAACAATTCTGTGTCTGACGTATTAAGTGAAGGTGAACAAAAAGGAGTGGCGTTGGCTTTATTCATTGCAGAAAGGAGAATGCAGTTATCACAGAATCCAATAATTTTGGATGATCCTGTCAATAGTTTAGACCATTTTATCACAGCAAAATTAGTAGAACGTTTATCAAGATTAGGAAATCAAATAATAATTTTCTCACATAATTTGCTATTGCAAACATCATTAGTGAATCTTCGCGGAATACATGAATGTGGAGTTAATCAAAAGTCATCTTGCGGAAAATCAACAAAACACTTGTTTATGTACTCTGTAACATCACATAATCGTGACAAAAAGGGTGTAATAACAGAAAAGAAACAAGATAATGTGGCTAACAACCTAAAAAATGCACAAAATCTTCTGAATAGGACTCCATTTAGTGATGATTGCAGTATAATGGTAGGTGCTATTCTTCGACATACAATAGAGCTGATTATCGATGAGAAAATATTCAACAATCAGATTCCAGTTAAATTTCATGGCAGGAAAAATACAATACAGTGGGAACAATTAAAAACCCTTAATCCCGATGTAACTATGATAGACAAACTGAATGGACTTTTCAGTCGATTATCTGGTGGTGACTTACATTCAGGTATAGAACAATCTGACAATCCCATAGACCACGATGAATTAGAAGAAATCTACAATGAATTAGCAACAATATAAAAAATTATTCAATGCTTTTTGTCCATCCAAGGATTTTGGCTACTTTTGCAGTTGAGTATTTGACAGCAAAACATAGCAAAAGGCTGAAAATCGCACGGTTGCCAATTCGTTACTGTTATTTCTCAAATATTCCGCTAAATGTTTATTTCTCAAATGGTTGCGTCAAGCCATTGAAAATCTAAAATAAAAGCGTGAGATCGTATCATTCTCCCATTCCACAACCAAGGCTTCTCGCATCGCCCACACAGTAGAACCATAACACGAAACTCACGCTAATGTGTTCTATAGCCCAAAAGCATACACTTACTGCAAGTGCATGCCAAGGACTACGAGGATATTATAAACATCCCATTAGCATCTATCCGTTCTCATATTCCTGACTGTGTCAAAATTTTGCGAGAATTTTGGTTGCCAAAAACAAAACGTATGATAAACGCTTATTTAAAATATGTACCCCAACTTACCTTCTCTTAGATAAATAGTAGAACACAGAGCAAAGGTACGAATATTTGCTAAAAACAAAAATAACCCACAAAACATTTTAATTTTTTGTTTTGTAAAAGCTTACTACCTCTTTGAAAAAAGCATACTACCTTTTTAGAAAAAGCATACTACCTTTTCACAAAAAGCTTACTACCTTTTTGGGAAAAGCATGGGAACATTCTCTTGAGCTATCTTACACGGACATTAAAACAGCATTAAAACGGCGTTTAAACACCGTTTTAATACCATTTATTTGACGTCTAATCCGTAGCATCTGTAATTATCAATCCGCCCAATGCCTGCAAAGAGACCTTTGCATTTCCATTCTTATCCACTTTCACCGTTTTCTTTATCGGTTCAAGCGTGGCAGGACTTCCTTTGGCAGAAGCTGCATCCGTATAATAAGCCACCTCTCTCCCGGCAAACATAGGCAATTGTATCGTCAATGTCTTGGTCTGGTTTTCACCATTCAACCCAGCCACATACCATTTGTCTTTGTGCCTGCGTGCAAGAATCGCGAACAATCCCGACATAGTGCTTTCAACTAAGGAATGGAGAGCATTACCCAAAGAGGAGCGAGACAACTACACCAAGCAGATTGCCTCAAAGGACTTTGTTGAGCGTGTGTCTTATGCCAAGGTGTGAGGAGAAACGAGGACGAAGGCATAAGAAGAAAGTCGTTCTTGAAGCCGAGCGACAGGCGAAAGCTGCTCTTGACAAGGTGGAGAAATACGCTGTTCTTGCCACTATTGACAAGCAAGAGCTCACCTTCCCTCTTCTCAACATCAAGACACCTGTTCAAGAGGCAATGGATGCCGTTAAGAAAGAACTTGCCATTCCTATTCCTGCACTTATCGGACAAAAGGCGTGGCGTGAGGAACAGACAACAAACATCAATGATGCTATCAAGGCTCTTGTCGTTGCCATCAACGCTGAACGTGACAAGCAGAATAATGGTATACGGGCATCTGTCTACAAAACTTACACTTACTATATGCAGCAACTCAACAAACTGATTATTGAGAATAAGGCATTGCGGAATGAGAATGATACACTAAAGGTCGAAAATACGGAGGTGAAACAACGCATATCGCAACTTGACGAGAAGGCTGTGGAGCGAGTGACTACTCAACTTGTATATGCGAAGGAAGAACTCGCCAGTGCCAAAAGTTATAATACTACACTTATGGAAATGTACAATGATTTGAAGGTTCGTTGGAATGCTATTTGGCAAGAGCCTGAAATGACAGACGCATGGGGACGAGTGGAAGCACGTAAGGAGAAAGAAACAAAAGAAAAGGCTCGGAAAGAAGCCGAAGCCAAACGTGAAAGCATGGCTCGGCAAAACAGATACATAGGAGTGCTTGACAAGTTCATCCATGAGGGACATGAAGCTTTATCATCCTTTGCAAAAACAGACAGAGTCAACTTCAACGAGAAAGAATCGGCTTCCATATACTATGGCATTATGGCATCTGCTGTAAAGCATAATATTGGATTGGACTCTAAAGCCTGTATAGAATCGGCAGCAAAAAGGTTCTTATCTGATATGTCTTGGCATGGTTTTACAGACTTCAAGCAGGAATGTGTCACTAGCTGGACAAAACTCTTCGCTACGAATGAAATTCAATTCACAGACAAAGCCATTGACTACTTTCTCGCTTTTGTTGACTATATGTCATGCAGTGCAGACACATACGTTTCACTTGGCGGTTCTAATGGGTGCGCAGACCAACTTACAAATTGGGACGGAACACAAAAGGAAGGATTGGGAACTGTTACACGTATAAAACATAGAGTGCAGCGATGATTGTTAAAAATAAGGGAAAAGAAGCTCTCATTTTTTCCACCATCCGGCACATTCTGCCAATGTCATTTCATTAGGGTTCAATCCATAGTCTAGAGCATTGTATGCCAATACTGGTATAATACCATTATTGAGGCAGTCATTTATACATCGGTCGAGAACTTTGAAAAGCGTTTCGTCGGCAGGTAGTTTCATGCGTATTCTTGCCATATTGAATCCTTTCTGCTTGATCGCTTTGACTTCGTCTTCTCCGTAGAGTTCAATTTTCTTGCTAAATTCAGCCCATTGCACATCAAAGCCACGTCCCATCATCCTCTGCATTTCTTTGGGCGTGATAGGGCGGTCTGCAATCTTGTTGTCTTCATCTGATTCGACTGACGAAGCTGAGCAGCTTATAAACATCAGACTCAATATCGTAAGTAGTGATAATAATGTTTTTATATTGTGTATGTTACAGTTTGTTTGTCAATATGGCAAAGGTAAGTATATAATCTGAGACACCCACTTTTTCTAGAGAATTGTTTCATAATAGACAACTGAGCAAAGACTGGATTTGTGTATTCGCTAAAAATATCATTATTACGTTTATCCCAGTTCAAGTAATTCTTTGTCCGTCAAGAAATCCAACAAGCCAATAGTCAACAGGCCGAGTTCGTCCTCCTTGCGATGGATATCATCACCAACAATGACAATCTTGCGGAAGTGGTCATTGATTGACAACAACGGGCGTCGCTCTTGTTGTTCCTTCTCTGGCGTAGGCATATGGAAAGCCGATTGAATATACACTCTGTATGGAGGACGGTTTACCACAAAGTCAACTTCCAACTGTCTTCTGACAAATTTTCCATTCTCATCTTTGCCTCCAAGTTCTACTAAACCGACATCCACATTATAGCCACGACTACGGAGTTCATTATAGATAATATTCTCCATAATGTGCGTTTCCTCTTGCTGGCGATAGTTGAGAATGGCAGCACGTATGCCGATGTCTGCGAAGTAGTATTTTGTCTCGGTGCCGATATATTTCCTGCCTTTCACATCATAGCGTAAGGCTTCTTCTATCAAGAAAGAGTCTTTCAGATAGTCAATGTATTGTTTTATAGTGTCTCTTTTTATGGTTACCCCTTGTGAAGATTGAAAGGTATTGGCTATTCTTGTTGGGTTGGTGGAAGAACCTATACCAGAAGCAAGCACACGTACCAATTCCTTCATTCCTTCTGGATTGCGTAGATGGTTGCGCTCAATTACATCACGCAGATAGGTCGTTTCATACAGACCACGCAAATAGTCTGTTTTCTTTTCTTCCGTTTCAAGCAAAGCCACCTGTGGCAGTCCTCCAAAAGTATAGTAATCCAACCAAGCTTTGCGTATATCTCCACCAATACCACTAAAGTATTCGTCAAAGGTGAGAGGCCAGATGCGTATCTCGTCACCTCTGCCTCGAAACTCAGTCACAACATCACTTGACAGGAAACGAGAGTTTGAACCCGACACATACACGTCCACATTCCTCATGTGTGTCAAGCTAAGAATAACCTCCACAAATTCTTCTACAAGTTGTACCTCGTCCAAGACGACATAATAAGGATTACCATCATCAACTACCTTTGAGTCTACATAGTTGAGCAAGGCATCAGGCTTCCTCAACCGCCTGTTTCGGAAATCATCAAGTTGTATTTCAATGATGTGACTATCAGTCACCCCATGTTCCAACAACCAGTTATGCCAGATATCAAACAGCAGGAAAGACTTTCCACATCGTCTGACACCTGTTATAATCTTCACAAGTCCGTTCCCACGTCCTGCAATAAGTTCATCCAAGTATTTCTTACGTTCAAATATCATACTAGAGTACTTTTTTGGATATTGGTATCATATTTTACACCGCAAAGATAATGGCTTTATCCCAAAAGCCAGCACAATCAATGGAAAAACTGCGTTTATCAAGTAAAAAAACAGTAAAACGTAGCATCGTAAACTACACAAAAATGCTTTTTAGAACAAAGGGTATGACATGTAATCACACCTAAGTTCAAGGGAGTCGTTTCAACCGTACCCCTTTATGAATTTCGTCCTATAACTTCCATTCACCACATTATGGGATCGGTTAAAAGCACCCCTTCCAACCCTTATTTCGTGATTATTGATGTGATTGAAAGTTAAATACGTTAAATATTCACCTTTTCGTATCTAATCAGAATCCATACGGTCACTTTTCTACCGTTTAGAACGTATAACACTGATAATCAACTAATAATATATATTGATTGTAAGTCTTATCGTGTATAATTTGGGTTATGAAATATACAGCAGTAATATTATTCACGCTAATTCTATTTTCTTCTTGCGGCAAATACGATGACTCCGCTGTCCGAAGCGACATCGAGGGACTTGAATCCAGAGTGACGGCATTGGAGCAGCAGTGTCGGATTATGAACGGGAACATCTCGGCGCTGCAGGCATTGATCGCGGCGGTGCAGGGGCGGGACTGCGTGGTGAGTGTGGCGGACCTGAGTGACGGGACGGGATATTCAATCACGTTCGCTTCGGGGAGGACGGTTACCTTGCGCAACGGGAAGGACGAAGTACGGAAAAGATGGTGCTGACGTGAAGGAGTTTTCGCAGACGATGCGCCATGAGGCAGGTGGCCACGGATTCGCCAAACTGCTTGATGAATATACTATTCTGGAAGAATTCCATAAAGCGAGTCAAAACTTGTTTTTGTGCACAAGGTACGATTACTAATTGAGAATAAAGAATGTCTTATGTAAAAAGTTACGGAGAAGGTGTATAATATCCGTAATATCTTACACCTTTGCCAAAGTATGAATGCTTGTAACGAATGAATGATATTCAGGAACTTACCTGTCATTAACCTGATTATCAGTGAGTGGTGGGTAATGGGTTGATTATCAGAAAAATAGCATATTGTATTTGGTGGTTATTGACTAAAGGCGAAGTGTTAAAGCCTTGATCGTTAGTGCTTTATCTATTACGGTTGCTTCGGCAGGCTCAGCGACCAGAAATGGAAAATCGGGATATTTGCTTCGATTGTGGCTCAGCGACCGGCTTGGGAAAGAAACAATAATTGGCTTGAGTTGGAATTACAACAGTTTCTTTATCTCTTCCTCGTCTGGCAGAAGTTCTTTCAAGCGTTCTTGGCTGGACTTGTAGGTGGCGACACCCATCGGTTTGGTGTAATCCTGAAGGACATACTCAACATAAGCACGGTCGGCATCCTTGCACAGAACGATTCCGACAGACGGATTTTCGCCTTCGATGCGTTCCTCATCGTCGAGGACTCGGAGATAGGCGGCTAGTTGACCGAGGTACGCCGGTTTGAAAGACCCTTTTTTGAGTTCAATTACGACCAGAGATCTCAGAACACGATTAAAGAATAGAAGATCCACCCAATGATCGTGTCCAAGCTTGTCGTAATGAACCTGATTGCCAAGATATGAGAAGCCACGTCCGAATGTCATGATAAAGTTCTTGATATTATGGACTATCTCGTTTTCTACCACATGTTCGTCTATGTCTTCGTCCCTTTCGCCCAGCTGCTCGACATTGATGTAGTCCAGCAGATATTCATCCTTAAACATCTGGATCGCCTGAAATGCCCGCTTATAGTCCGGAATGGTCACGCCAAAGTTATTCGGCATCTTGCCTTGATTATGGTAGGTATCCTCAGAAATCTTTCTCTCCAGGGCATCAACGGACAGGCTGAGATCGGCACAAAGCTGAATGTAAAACTTACGCTCGCCCATTGATTTTACTTTTGACAAAATCAGAATATGGTGTGAAAAACCAATGCTGAAAAAGGCTACAACAGGAATATCTTCCAACAGTAAAGGTATCATACCAGAACCATCTTCTTTTTTGGCAGATGTATCTGCCAACTCTTTTCTGGGCTGTAATTTGGCAGATGCATCTGCCAAATTAGTGTCGAAACACTTCCATTCCTCGTAAAAAAGCCTCATATTACGAAGGTTACGAGGAGAAAATCCCTTAAGCCCCGGCATTTCTATGCTGAGTTGACGGCTTATTGTTGATATCGCATCCTTTCCCCAAAAACCTTCACGACTGTTTTGGGATATGTATCGTCCAATGCCATAGTACAAAGCCAGTTGCTCCTGATTCACACCCTTCAAAGCTTTCGCTTGGCTCTGCAGAATAGCGGTTTTTATCTGCTTGACAGCATCATTGTATTGTGTGGAAAGTTTCTCTTTCATACTCGTCAATTATAGTATTATTGGTGGGTGAATGCCAGAGCTTGACCGGAAGGGGAGGCGGGGAGGAGACGGCTGTCGGCGATGACTTGTTTGCCGTTGAGGAACACACGATCGATGACACCACGAAGTGTTGTACCTTCATACGGTGACCAACCGCACTTGTAGGCGACATTTTTTACTGAATATTCCTGCTCAGGAACATTGCGAACCAAATCAGCGTGACTCTTGACGGAATATTCCTGCTCGGGATCGAGGATAACCAAGTCGGCGTAGTTGCCGACCTTCAGGTGGCCTCTGTCTTTTATTCCGAGGATTTCGGCCGGTCTCTCCGAGAAGGCTGAGGCGATTCGTGAAAGACTGATCAGAGCCTCGTCATCGGCGTTTTTCCCTTCGTTGTACAAAGCCGCGGCTGTCAGCAGGGCCGAAAGTGACTGCTGGACTGAAGGCATTCCGGAAGGACATTTCAGATAGTTGTCCACTTTCTCTGAAAGCAGGTGAGGAGCGTGGTCCGAACCGATCGTGTCGATCACCCCTTCGGCCAGACCCTTGCGAAGAGCCTCACGGTCAGAGGCCGACTTGATGGCCGGGTTGCATTTCACCTTCCCCTTCAACTTCTCATAGTCCTCATCGCAGAACCATAGGTAATTCGCTGAGGTCTCAGCGGTTATATTCGGGTTGTGAATTTTGGCGGCGCGGATCATCTTCACCTCCTCGGCTGTCGAGACATGCAGCACGTGAAGTCTGGTGCCATATTCAATGGCCATCGCAAGAGCCTTGGCCGTGGATCGGATGCAGGCCTTGCGGTTGCGGATCCGAGGATGCTCGCTGAAAGGAATATCCTCGCCGAACTTCGCCTTGGCAGCCTCCAGATTTGCCTTTATGATTTCCTCGTCCTCGCTGTGGATCAGAATCGGCTTCCCTTGAATCCTGAACAAATCGGAAAGAGCCTCATTATCGTCCACGAGCATATTCCCGGTGGAAGAGCCCATAAAGACTTTGATGCCACCGAACTCTGCGCCGTGGCCTTCGTCAAGATATTCCCGGATCATCGCCGCGTTGTCGTTTGTGGCCCCGATGTGGAATCCGTAGTTTGCCCACGAGCGTTCGCTGGCCCGGTTCAGCTTGTCTTGAAGAGTCTCCAAGTCGGTTGTCGGAGGCTTCGTATTCGGCATATCAATGAATGACGTGACTCCTCCGGACAGTGCGGCCTTTGACTCACTTTCGATGTCGGCTTTCCACTCCATTCCAGGTTCGCGGAAATGCACGTGAGCATCTATTCCTCCGGCCATCAACACCTTGCCTTCCAAGTCAATGACCTCAGAATTTGAGAAAGCCCGCAAGGCCTCTGAATCGTCGGAGTCCGAACCGCCACGGTACCATATTCCCGCAATCCGCTCGCCGTCAATGCCAAGGGCTCCCTTTCTTGTGGAAGCCCCTGTCACTATTGTCGCATTGGTAAGTAAAATCCTTGCCATTGGTTATCCTTTACGATGAAACTTTCTGAATTTCAGCTTGATGACACCCCAGAACGCCTCTCCGAAGATTCCGCCGCTCATCTTTGAAGTGCCAAGCTTGCGGTTCACGAATATGATCGGGACCTCCACCAACTCGAATCCCAGTTTCCAGGCCGTGTACTTCATCTCGATCTGGAATCCGTAGCCTTTCATCCTCACATCGTCAAGGTCGATGGTTTCCAGAGCCTTGCGGCTGTAGCACTTGAACCCGGCCGTGCAGTCGTGGATTTTCATTCCGAGGACTGTCTTGACATAGATTGACGCGCAGTAGGACATCAGGATCCTGCCGATCGGCCAGTTGACCACACTGATTCCGTCGCAGTAGCGGGAGCCGATGGCCACGCCTCCGCATCCGGCGCTGGCCTTGTAGAGTCTCGGCAAATCCTCGGGGTTGTGGGAAAAGTCCGCGTCCATCTCGAAGATGTAGTCATAGCCATGCTCCAAAGCCCATTTGAATCCTGTCAGGTAGGCGGTTCCCAGCCCGAGTTTCCCGGAGCGTTCAATCATGAAAAGCTTATCAGGGAACTCCTCCTGAAGTCTTTTCACAATGGTGGCGGTGCCGTCAGGGGAGCCGTCATCTATGATAAGCACATTGTACTCTCCGTCAAGGGAAAACACTTTCCTTATGATCGCTTCGATGTTCTCCTTCTCGTTGTAAGTCGGAATAATGACGACTTTCCTGTCCATAGTATAAAATAAAGTTATTATTTAGTTTTCATCATCTCCTTGACCGCCGCCTCAAGCTGCCTGTCCTCTCCTCTGAGGACGGAGGCCGGGTCGTTGTCAACCTTGATGTCCGGCTCAATCTGCTGGTTCTCAAGATACCTTCCCTCCTTGAGCCCGAATGAGCCGACTTGTGGAATACCAAACACCATGCCGTTGATCTGGGTTTCCCACCAGACGGCGGTCATCGTGCCAGGAACCGGCATTCCGATCAGTTTGCCTACTCCAAGAGTCCTGTACGTGTACGGGAAGCCGCAGGCATCCGAGTAGTTGTCCTCGCACATGAGCACACATGAAGGCTTTCTCCATTTGTTGTACGGCTCGCTGCCGATGTACTGGCCCCTCGGCATGAACCTTATATATTCCTTGCCGCTGAGGAAGGTCGCAAGGTCGTCATGCAGCCAGCCGCCACCGTTGTGCCTGGTGTCAACAACCGCCGCGTCAGCCGCCCTGTACTTGCCAAGCAGTTTTGAATATACCGTCCTGAAGCTTGGCGAGTCCATTCCCTGGACGTGCGTGTAGCCCACTTTACCGCCTGACATCTTGTCCGTCATTTCCTCTCTCTGCTTCACCCACCTGCGGTACATAAGGGATGATTCTGAATATCCCGGCTCGATGAACAGCTCGACATCCTTCTTTCCTTTCTTCACAACGATGGCAACCTTCTTGCCGGCCTTGTTCCTGAGAAGACCGAACCAGCTCTCGCCAGCCTTTATCGGCTGTCCGTCAATGGATTCGATGATGTCTCCGGCCTTGATTCCGGAATCGGCCAGATTGAGGGCTCCGCCAGGAAGCACTTCCGCTATCTTCAGACCGTCGCCTTCGTAGTCGTAGTCATAAATGGCTCCGAGCCAACCCATCGTGAATTTCGAACGCTGGTTGTAGCGAGCTCCTGTGTGCGAACCGTTCAGCTCGCCGAGCATCTCGGAAAGAAGATCCTGGAAGTCAAAGTTGTTGGCGATGTACGGCATGAACTGTTCATAGTTCTTCTTGTAGCCCTCCCAATCTATTCCGTGGATCTGAGGATCGTAGAACTTCTCGTCCACCTGCTTCCAGACGTGGCCGAAGATGTAGTCCCTCTCGGCCTTGGGTTTGAACTCGTAGTCTCCTGAAAAAGAAATTGTGCTCATCGCTCCACTGGCGATCGTGATCTTCGTGATCGAACCGCCTGTGAATATGTAGAGATCCTTGTCATCGGTTGACGGCACCAACGAACCGTACACACCTTTCTTGATGATCTTGACATCACCCTTCTTGATGTCCATCTGGCAGAGGTCATAGCTCTTCTCAAGCCTGCTCGTGTAGAAAAGTTTTGTGCCGTCCTGTGTGAGGTAGAAGTCCCCAAGCCTTCCGGAGAAGCGTGTCAAACGGGCCGTCCGGAACTCTCTGTTCTCAAGGTCGAGCACGAGTTTCTCGGGCTTCTCAGCCTGTTTTACGGAATCTTTCTTTTCCTTTTTCTCTTCTTTCTCTATCTTCTTCTCGGATTTGTCCCCGTCCTCAAGAGCCTTGGCGATCTCCGCATCCTCCTTGTCCTGATAGAACTTTGTCATCTCCTTGCCGTCAAAGAACATGATGTAGATGTCACTCTCGGCTCCCCAGCTTCCGTGGCTGCGGTAACCGTCCTTGTCTGACTCCCAAGCCATGGCCTTGCCTTTCAGAGTCCATTTGAAGTTCCCGTCAGAATAGCCGCTCTCGGTCAGATTGGTGATCTTGCCGCTCTCGATGTCTATCAGCGCGACATCCGAATTGTTCCATCCGCCGTTGATCTGATAGTTGCTAAGGAGATATTTGCTGTCCGGACTCCACTCGAAGCCCTGGTCGCCGTCAGCATAGGAGTAATTCACGCCTTTAAGCAAAGACTTTTCCTTTCCGTCCTTGGTCGATTTTATGACCAGTTCGGTCCTGTCGCGCAGGAACGCCACCCATTTTCCGTCCGGAGAGACAACGGGCTGGAAGCATGTCTCGCTTTCCGATGTCACAAGCTCTTCCTTGAACTTGGTGGCGTAGGTGAACCTCTTTTCCTTCTTGTCGGTCAGCGAAGTCTTGTATATTCCCCAATGACCGTTCCTTTCCGATGAATAGTAAAGCTCGCGTCCGTCCTTTGAGAAGCTGACGTTACGCTCCTGCTCCGGGGTGTTCGTTATTCTCTTCGTGGTTTTGTAGTCCGCCGATGTGACAAACACATCGCCTCTGATCACGACCGCTATCTCCTTCCCGTCAGGAGACACTGCCATAGAGGAGGCTCCGGCGCTGAAGGTGAGATATTCAACATCATTCTCGGTCTCGTCCTTGGCGACGGTGACGTCAAGTTTCTTTGGCTCCTTGCCTTCCGTCATTGTGTAGAGGTCTCCGTTCCAGGAGAAGCAGAGCGTGCCGTTGCCGGCCACTGAAAGGAATCTGACAGGGTTGTCCTTGAATTTCGTGAGTTGGGTTGATTTGCCCGGCTCGGTGATGGACGCTTTGTGGACGTTGAGTGTCCCGTCGGCTTCGGATATATAATAATATGTCTTCCCGTCAGCCGCGAAGACCGGATTCCTGTCCTCACCGACGAACGTTGTCAGCTTCGTGAATGCTCCGTCTCCTGTGACACGGAACCTTTCCCCCTGTTCCGAAGCCGGTTTGTAAAGCCAGATGTCTCTCGTCACGGATGAATGATGATGCTTGCGGAGCGGATCCTCGTAGCCTTTGTAGTCTTCGTAGATGACCTCTCCTGAGTTGTTCACACTCATAGCCATGAGAGGCATTGAGGTTACAAGTTGAGGCCTGCCGGCTTTCTCGTCAATCTGCCAAACCTGCGGGCTGCCCGGGAATCCGCCATAGACGGCGTCCTGCTGGATGTTTGCCTGGAACAGAACCCTGCCGCCGTCAAGCACGCAGAGAGGAGTCTCGTTACCCGGGTAATCCGTCAGTCTTTTCGGAACACCACCCTCGGCGGAAGTGATGAATATGTCCTTGGAGCCAGCCCTGTAGGAAGAGAACACGATCTTCTTCCCGTCCGGAGTCCAGAGGGGATCCGAGTCATAGGCTTGGTTCGTGGTGATCTGGAGTGCCCTTCCGCCGTTGACATCAACCGTGAAGATGTCGCCTTTGTAGCAGAACGCCACTTTCGTTCCGTCTGGGGAGATCGCGCTTTTCCTGAGCCATTTCGGCGTTTCCTGCGCTGTCATGGCCGTGGCTGTCGCCATGACAGCCGCAGCCAGGATCAATGTTCTTCTTAAGGTCATATTCATTGAGATTAATTAATATGTGAGCCGCCCGGGCGACTATTTGACAAAAGTATCAATTTTTACCGATATTTTACTATTTTTGTGACTGCGAAAATGCTAAAATTAATATTCTATAAATATTATGAACAGAATCGATTGTTTTGTCCCGTTCGTGAGCGATGAGCAGGTGGCTGTGACCGCCGGCAACCTTCGCGCGCAGGACGAGGTCGCCAAGGTCGAGTTCCTTGACGCCGCCACATTCAAGATTACCGCAAGCATCAGAAAGATCGCCGATGCGGCCACCGCTCCTTTCACCATGATCTACACGAAGACCACCGAGTTGAGCTTCGGCCAGTTTGCCCTTGAGCGCTTTCTCTCCATCGCGGAGGACTCATCTGCCGCCATGGTCTATGCCGACCATTTCAACGAGGTTGACGGCAACCGCGCGTTCGCTCCGGTGATCGACTGCCAGCAGGGAGCGTTGCGTGACGATTTCGACTTCGGCTCTGTGCTGATCTACCGCACCTCCGCATTGAAGGACGCCGTAGCCAGAATGGACGTGGATTATGAATATGCCGGCCTCTACGACCTGCGTCTCAAGGTTTCTCAGAAAGGCAGCCTTGTCCACATCAATGAATATCTTTACTACGAGATCGAGACCGACACCCGCAAGTCCGGCGAGAAACTCTTCGACTATGTGGATCCGAAGAACCGTGCTGTCCAGATTGAGATGGAAAAGGCTTGTACCCAGCATCTTAAGGATGTCGGAGGTTACCTTGAACCGAAATTCAAGCACATCGAGTTCTCTGACGATACCTTTGAATATGAAGCATCTGTCGTCATTCCTTGCAAAAACAGGGTCCGCACTATAGGTGACGCGTTGAATTCCGCCCTGAATCAGAAGACCACATTTAAATACAATGTGATCGTGGTCGATGACAACTCCACAGACGGAACCGTTGATGTCATCAAGAAGTTCATCGATGACCCTAAGCTCGTCTATATCGCGCAGGACAAGAGTTACCATGCGATCGGTGGCAACTGGAACGCCGCCCTGCATCATCCAAAGTGCGGAAAGTTCGCCATCCAGCTGGATTCTGACGATGTCTATTATGATGAGAACACCGTCCAGAAGTTCGTGGACGCTTTCTATGCCCAGAACTGCGCCATGGTTGTCGGTACCTACAGGATGACCAACTTCCAGATGGAGACCCTGCCTCCGGGAATCATCGACCACCGTGAGTGGACCCCTGAGAACGGCCGCAACAATGCCCTCCGCATCAACGGGCTTGGCGCTCCGCGCGGATTCTATGTGCCGATGCTCCGCACGATCAACTTCCCGACAACGAAGTACGGTGAGGATTACGCAGTGGGTCTCCGTGTCTCCAGAGAGTACCAGATCGGACGAATCTACGATGTTGTTTACAACTGCCGTCGTTGGGACGATAATTCAGACGCCTCGCTCGACATCGACAAAGTAAACGCTAACAACCTGTATAAGGATAGGATACGTACTTGGGAACTGCAGGCGAGAATAAAAATGAATAAAAAAAGTTAAAAATTTTTCAGAAAAAGTTTGCAGGTTCAAAAATAATGTCTACCTTTGCATTCCCGTTCGGAACGAAACACAAACGATCTGAACGGGAATGCAAGACAAGTTCATTGAAAAGACTGAAGGAAGTACAACAAGTACCGAGAACGAAAAATGAAGAGCGTTGATTTCTTTAAAAATTGAAGAATGAAGTTGTCGGGGTCGAACTGAGAGATAAAGTGTATATACAAAGAAGAGTTTGATCCTGGCTCAGGATGAACGCTAGCGGCAGGCTTAACACATGCAAGTCGAGGGGCAGCGCGTGGCGGCAACGTCATGGCGGCGACCGGCGGAAGGGTGCGTAACGCGTGAGCGACATGCCCGTTGCCCGTGGACAACCGGTGGAAACGCCGACTAATCCACGATGGGACGAGTTGCTGCATGGCAGCTCGTTGAAAGTTACGGCGGCGACGGATTGGCTCGCGTCCGATTAGCTTGTTGGCGGGGTAACGGCCCACCAAGGCTACGATCGGTAGGGGTTCTGAGAGGAAGGTCCCCCACAATGGAACTGAGACACGGTCCATACTCCTACGGGAGGCAGCAGTGAGGAATATTGGTCAATGGGCGGAAGCCTGAACCAGCCATGCCGCGTGCGGGAAGGAGGCCCTATGGGCTGTGAACCGCTTTTGCCTGGGGGCAATAAGGGCGCCGTGCGCGCCCGATGAGAGTACCAGGCGAATAAGCATCGGCTAACTCCGTGCCAGCAGCCGCGGTAATACGGGGGATGCGAGCGTTATCCGGATTCATTGGGTTTAAAGGGTGCGTAGGCTGTGCGTCAAGTCGGGGGTGAAATTCCGGTGCTCAACACCGGGGCTGCCCTTGATACTGTCGCGCTGGAGTGCGGATGCCGCCGGAGGAATGAGTGGTGTAGCGGTGAAATGCTTAGATATCACTCAGAACACCGATTGCGAAGGCATCTGGCGAATCCGTAACTGACGCTGAGGCACGAAAGCGTGGGGATAGAACAGGATTAGATACCCTGGTATTCCACGCCGTAAACGATGATGGCTAACCGCCGGCGGCATACAGTCGGTGGCCAAGCGAAAGCGATAAGCCATCCACCTGGGGAGTACGTCGGCAACGATGAAACTCAAAGGAATTGACGGGGGCCCGCACAAGCGGAGGAACATGTGGTTTA
>OLSK01000304.1_pt1 | contig 46184 bp, 35 predicted proteins | sample 1672781 | NCBI WGS metagenome assembly OLSK01 (sample SAMEA3136723, study PRJEB25190) | human gut metagenome | biome: human gut; feature: human-associated habitat; material: faeces | place: Austria | collected 2013 | reverse complement strand
AGCTATGTGGAGTATGTCTTACTTTATGACACTATCGCAAATAGAATCACTATCAATGAAGTACAGGCGGAACATGGCAGCCTGCGTCTGATGAAAAATGTCTGGTGGGAGTATGACAAGCTCCCCCATATGCTCATTGCCGGAGGAACCGGCGGCGGAAAGACCTACTTTATCCTGACCCTCATTGAAGCCCTGCTCCGCACCAACGCCGTCCTGTTCGTATTAGACCCGAAGAACGCCGACCTTGCGGATTTACAGGCGGTTATGCCGGATGTGTACTACAAAAAGGAAGATATGCTCGCCTGCATTGACCGTTTCTATGAAGAAATGATGAAACGCAGCGAAGACATGAAGCTCATGGAGAATTACCGGACAGGGGAAAATTACGCTTATCTGGGACTTCCGGCAAATTTCCTTATCTTTGATGAATATGTGGCATTTATGGAAATGCTCGGCACAAAGGAAAACGCCGCTGTCCTCAACAAATTAAAACAAATCGTTATGCTTGGGCGGCAGGCTGGTTTCTTCCTGATTCTCGCCTGCCAGCGTCCGGACGCAAAGTATCTGGGGGACGGAATCCGTGACCAGTTTAATTTCCGTGTAGCTCTGGGGCGGATGTCGGAAATGGGTTATGGAATGATGTTCGGGGAAACCACAAAGGACTTCTTCCTCAAGCAGATAAAAGGGCGTGGCTATGTGGATGTGGGAACCAGCGTTATCTCGGAGTTTTACACGCCCCTTGTCCCAAAAGGACACGATTTCCTCAAAGAAATAAAAAAACTGACAGACAGCAGGCAGGGAGTGCAGGCGGCGTGCGAAGCGAAAGCCGCAGAAACGGACTGACCTGCTGTGGCTGGTGTGCCGCAAGGCACGCCAGCATAAACCCCTCGTATCTAACAGAGGGGTACAAATCGACAGGCAACAACCAAACAACAGGGCAAAATCCCACGGTACACAAGGGATTTTCCCCATATCCGGCGTGTGTCAACAAGGCTCTGAAAGTTGACATACGCTTTTTTAGACAGGAGGGATTTTCACTGAATGAAGAAACATGGGTACGGGACATCAAAGAAAAACGGGAAGTTTACGGTATCTCACAACAAAAACTTGCCCTAGCTGCCGGAATCACCCGTCCGTACCTGAGCGATATTGAAACGGGCAAGGCTCACCCGTCCGAAGCATTACAGGAAGCCATCACGGAAGCTCTGGAACGCTTCAATCCAGACACTCCCCTTGAAATGCTCTTTGATTATGTGCGGATTCGTTTTCCCACTACGGATGTGAAGCATATCGTGGAAGACGTGCTTCGGCTAAGGCTTCCCTACTTTATCCATGAAGACTACGGCTTCTACTCTTACACAGAACATTACTATCTTGGGGATATTTTCGTTTTGGTATCGCCGGAACTGGAAAAAGGGGTGCTGCTGGAACTGAAAGGGCGTGGCTGCCGCCAGTTTGAAAGCTATCTGCTGGCACAGGAACGGAGCTGGTATGAATTTTTCATGGACGTTCTCATGGAGGACGGCGTGATGAAGCGGCTTGACCTCGCCATCAATGACAAAACGGGAATCCTGAACATTCCCCATCTGACAGAGAAGTGCCGGAATGAGGAATGTATCTCGGTCTTCCGCAGCTTCAAAAGCTACCGCAGCGGTGAACTGGTACGGCGTGAGGAAAAAGAATGTATGGGGAACACCCTGTATATCGGCTCCCTCCAAAGTGAGGTGTACTTCTGCATTTACGAAAAAGACTATGAGCAGTACAAAAAGCATGATATTCCCATTGAAGACGCAGAAGTAAAAAACCGTTTTGAGATTCGATTGAAAAATGAGCGTGCCTATTATGCAGTCCGTGATTTACTCGTCTATGACAATCCAGAGCATACCGCCTTTAAAATTATCAATCGGTATATCCGTTTTGTAGATAAAGACGATTCCAAACCTCGTTCTGATTGGAAACTGAATGAAGAATGGGCTTGGTTTATTGGGAACAATCGTGAACGATTAAAACTAACCACAAAACCAGAGCCTTACTCCTTCCAAAGGACGCTGAACTGGCTATCTCATCAAGTTGCCCCGACCTTAAAGGTTGCGATTAAACTTGATGAAATCAACCAGACGCAGGTTGTAAAAGACATTCTCGACCATGCGAAACTGACAGACCGACACAAGCAGATTTTGAAGCAACAGTCAGTAAAAGAACAGGACGTGATAACAACAAAAAAATAACTCAAATACAAATTCATTGAATATAGAGAGGAGAACATTTTTATGAATTTTGGACAAAACCTTTATAACTGGTTTCTATCAAACGCTCAATCACTGGTGCTTTTAGCAATCGTTGTGATTGGCTTGTATCTTGGCTTCAAGCGTGAGTTTAGCAAACTGATTGGCTTTTTAATTATTGCGATTATTGCGGTTGGCTTAGTCTTCAACGCTGCTGGAGTAAAAGACATTTTACTAGAGCTATTCAATCGCATTATTGGTGCTTAAATAAAACCGTTCTTTTGTGGAATATAAGTGGTTTTCTTATGTTCCGCAAAGGAATGGTACACCAAACGAAGTGCGGTAGGGATTTTTGAATCTCTACAAAGAAAGGACGTGAATATATGGACGATATGCAAGTCTATATTGCGAATTTAGGCAAATACAATGAGGGCGAATTGGTCGGTGCGTGGTTTACCTTTCCCATTGACTTTGAGGAAGTCAAAGAGAAAATCGGCTTGAATGATGAATATGAGGAATACGCCATTCATGACTACGAGTTACCCTTTACGGTTGACGAATACACTTCCATTGGCGAACTCAATCGACTATGGGAAATGGTATCGGAATTACCCGAAGAATTACAATCGGAGCTATCTGCTCTGCTCACTCATTTTTCAAGCATTGAAGAACTAAGCGAACATCAAGAGGATATTATCATTCATTCCGATTGTGATGATATGTATGACGTGGCACGCTACTACATTGAAGAAACGGGTGCTTTAGGCGAAGTACCAGCTAGTCTTCAAAACTATATTGATTATCAAGCCTATGGTCGGGATTTAGACCTTTCAGGAACGTTTATCTCAACCAATCATGGGATTTTTGAAATCGTCTATTAAATCTGTCGGTACATTACTACTGGCAGATTTTCTATTTTACGGGGTGGCTCAATCAGCTACCCCTATTTTTTATGAAAGGATTGATTACATGAAGAAAATACGAAGCTATACCAGTATCTGGTCTGTGGAAAAGGTACTGTATTCTATCAATGATTTTAGACTTCCGTTTCCCATAACCTTTACGCAAATGACATGGTTTGTCGTGTCACTCTTTGCAGTGATGATACTTGGCAACTTGCCCCCTCTTTCCATGATAGAGGGAGCATTTCTCAAATACTTTGGGATTCCTGTGGCTTTCACATGGTTTATGTCTACAAAAACTTTTGATGGTAAAAAGCCTTATGGATTTTTGAAGTCTGTCATTGCTTATGCACTGCGACCAAAGCTGACCTATGCAGGAAAAAAAGTAACGCTTGGCAGAAACCAGCCACAAGAAGCCATTACAGCAGTTAGGAGTGAATTTTATGGCATATCCAATTAAATACATTGAAAACAATCTCGTCTGGAATAAAGACGGGGAATGTTATGCTTACTATGAGCTTGTTCCTTACAATTACTCATTTCTAAGTCCAGAACAGAAAATACAAGTGCATGATTCTTTCAGACAGCTTATCGCACAAAATCGTGATGGCAAAATTCATGCTTTACAAATCAGTACAGAATCCAGCATACGTTCTGCACAAGAGCGTTCCAAAAATGAAGTCACTGGCAAGCTCAAAGCGGTTGCCTATGACAAAATCGACCAACAGACAGACGCTTTAATATCCATGATTGGCGAAAATCAAGTGAACTACCGTTTCTTTATCGGCTTTAAGTTGCTTCTCAACGATCAGGAGTTTTCTATGAAAAGTCTTACCGTTGAAGCAAAAAATGCTTTGTCTGATTTTGTCTATGATGTGAACCATAAGCTGATGGGCGATTTTGTTAGTATGAGTAATGATGAAATCCTGCGTTTTCAGAAGATGGAAAAGCTCTTAGAAAATAAAATCTCTCGTCGTTTCAAAATCCGCAGGTTAGATAAGGACGACTTCGGCTATCTGATTGAACACCTTTACGGACAGACAGGCACTGCCTATGAAGAGTATGAGTACCATCTATCAAAGAAAAAGCTGGATAATGAAACGCTGATTAAATACTATGACTTGATTAAGCCTACTCGCTGTTTGGTGGAAGAAAAACAGCGATATTTGAAAATCCAGCAGGAAGATGAAACCGTCTATGTAGCTTACTTTACCATTAACAGCATTGTCGGAGAACTGGACTTCCCGTCCTCTGAAATCTTCTACTACCAGCAACAGCAATTTACATTCCCGATTGATACGTCAATGAATGTGGAAATTGTAGCGAATCGTAAAGCCCTATCTACTGTCCGCAATAAAAAGAAAGAACTGAAAGACTTGGATAACCACGCTTGGCAAAGTGATAATGAAACCAGCTCCAATGTGGCGGAAGCTCTGGAAAGTGTGAATGAGCTGGAAACCAATTTAGACCAAAGCAAGGAATCTATGTACAAGCTGTCTTATGTGGTAAGGGTATCAGCAAATGATCTTGACGAACTCAAACGTCGTTGTAATGAAGTGAAAGATTTTTATGACGATTTAAGCGTAAAACTGGTACGACCATTTGGGGATATGCTCGGCTTACATGAAGAATTTTTACCTGCCAGCAAGCGTTATATGAATGATTATATTCAATACGTGACCTCTGATTTCCTCGCTGGTTTAGGTTTTGGTGCTACTCAAATGCTGGGGGAAAATGAGGGGATTTATGTTGGCTACAGCTTAGATACTGGACGCAATGTCTATCTGAAACCTGCTCTTGCCAGTCAAGGGGTTAAGGGTTCAGTAACCAATGCGTTAGCGTCGGCTTTTGTTGGTTCGCTGGGTGGTGGTAAATCCTTTGCGAATAACCTTATCGTCTATTATGCGGTGCTTTATGGGGCACAAGCAGTGATTGTAGACCCAAAAGCAGAACGTGGCAGATGGAAAGAAACCTTGCCAGAGATTTCCCATGAAATCAATATCGTCACTCTGACTTCTGATGAGAAAAACAAAGGCTTACTTGACCCTTATGTGATTATGAAAAATCCCAAAGATTCTGAATCACTGGCTATTGATATTCTGACATTCCTTACGGGGATTTCCTCTCGTGATGGGGAACGCTTCCCAATCCTTAGAAAAGCCATTCGTGCAGTAACCAATAGTGAAGTACGAGGGTTGATGAAAGTGATTGAGGAATTACGGGTTGAGAATACGCCACTAAGTACCAGTATAGCCGACCATATCGAAAGTTTTACAGACTATGACTTTGCACATTTATTATTCAGTAATGGTTATGTGGAGCAGTCTATCAGCTTAGAAAAACAACTGAACATTATACAGGTTGCGGACTTGGTACTTCCCGACAAGGAAACTTCCTTTGAGGAATATACCACTATGGAGCTTTTATCCGTTGCTATGCTGATTGTCATTAGTACCTTTGCTTTAGACTTTATCCATACAGACCGAAGCATTTTCAAGATTGTAGATTTAGACGAAGCATGGAGCTTTTTACAGGTAGCACAAGGAAAAACACTATCTATGAAGCTGGTTCGGGCTGGTCGTGCTATGAACGCTGGGGTATATTTCGTGACCCAAAATACAGACGACCTCTTAGATGAAAAACTGAAAAATAACCTCGGCTTAAAATTTGCATTTCGTTCCACTGACCTTAACGAGATTAAAAAGACCTTAGCCTTTTTTGGTGTAGACCCAGAGGACGAAAACAATCAGAAGCGATTGCGTGATTTGGAAAACGGGCAATGCCTTATCAGTGATTTATATGGTCGTGTCGGTGTGATACAGTTCCACCCTGTATTTGAAGAACTGCTCCATGCCTTTGATACCAGACCACCTGTGCGAAAAGAGGTGTAAATGTGAAACCATCAATAGTAAACAGAATAAAATCAAACTGGACGCTGAAACGTCTAGGTAAAGTGGCAATGACAGTGGCTTTCACACTTGTGATTGCCATTTTTCTTTTAGCCATGCTGGGAACGGTGGTTCAAGCTGCGGGCTTGGTAGATGATACGGTCAATGTGGCAAATGAATACAGCCGATACCCACTTGAAAACTATCAACTGGATTTTTATGTGGATAATAGCTGGGGCTGGCTTCCGTGGAACTGGTCGGACGGGATTGGAAAACAGGTCATGTATGGACTATATGCCATTACCAATTTTATTTGGACAATCAGTTTGTATGTTTCCAATGCGACAGGTTACTTAGTACAGGAAGCCTATTCCTTAGACTTCATTTCCGCTACAGCAGATTCCATTGGTAAGAATATGCAGACCTTAGCTGGTGTGAGTGCAAACGGATTTTCAACAGAGGGTTTCTATGTTGGATTCCTCTTACTCTTGATTTTGGTTCTTGGGGTTTATGTTGCCTATACGGGACTGATAAAGAGAGAAACCACAAAGGCAATTCATGCCATTATGAATTTTGTGCTGGTGTTTATCCTATCGGCTTCCTTTATTGCCTACGCTCCCGACTACATTAAAAAAATCAATGACTTTTCATCAGACATCAGTAATGCCAGTTTATCACTTGGCACGAAGATTGTCATGCCCCATTCCGATAGTCAAGGCAAGGACAGCGTGGACTTAATCAGAGATAGCCTGTTTTCCATACAGGTTCAGCAACCGTGGCTACTGCTTCAATACAACAGTTCAGACATTGAAAGTATCGGTATTGACCGTGTGGAAAGCCTGCTCTCCACCAGCCCAGATTCCAACAATGGCGAAGACAGAGAAAAAATTGTTGCGGAAGAAATTGAAGACAGAAGCAATACCAATCTAACCATTACAAAGACCATTAACCGTTTAGGTACAGTCTTCTTCCTATTTGTCTTCAATATTGGGATTTCCATATTTGTATTCCTATTAACAGGAATCATGATTTTCTCGCAGGTACTTTTTATCATCTATGCTATGTTTCTGCCTGTGAGCTTTATTTTAAGCATGATTCCATCATTTGATGGTATGTCAAAACGAGCCATAACAAAGCTCTTTAATACCATTTTGACACGAGCTGGAATCACATTGATTATTACGACAGCATTTAGTATTTCAACCATGCTCTATACCTTATCGGCTGGTTATCCGTTCTTTTTGATTGCTTTTCTACAGATTGTGACCTTTGCAGGAATCTACTTCAAGCTGGGCGATTTAATGAGTATGTTTTCTCTACAGAGTAACGATTCTCAAAGTGTGGGAAGTCGTGTGATGAGAAAACCTCGTATGCTTATGCACGCTCACATGCACCGTCTACAGCGGAAACTTGGACGTTCCATGACTACTCTAGGGGCTGGGTCTGCCATTGTTACAGGTAAAAAAGGACAGTCGGGTTCGGGGAGTTCTGCAAGGACACAAGCAGATCACTCCCGACCAGACGGAAAGGAAAAATCAACACTTGGAAAACGTATCGGTCAAACCATCGGTACAGTAGCTGATACCAAAGACAGAATGGTAGACACTGCTAGTGGTTTGAAAGAACAGGTTAAAGATTTGCCGACCAATGCAAGATATGCAGTATATCAAGGAAAATCCAAAGTAAAAGAGAATGTCCGTGATTTAACCAGTAGTATTTCTCAAACCAAAGCGGACAGAGCCAGTGGACGCAAGGAACAGCAGGAACAAAGGCGAAAAACCATTGCGAAGCGTCGCTCTGAAATGGAACAGGTCAAACAGAAAAAACAGCCTGCTTCTTCTGTTCATGAAAGACCGACTACAAGACAAGAACAATATCATGATGAACAGACCTCAAAACAGTCTAATATTCAGACTTCATATAAGGAATCTCAACAAGCCAAACAAGAGCGTCCAGCAGTTAAGTCCGATTTTTCAAGTCCAAAAGTGGAACGCCAAGGCAATACCGTTCAAGAAAAAACCGTTCAAAAGCCAGCAACTTCAACCACTACAGCAGATAGAACTTCACAACGTCCAATCACAAAAGAACGTCCGTCTACTGTTCAAAGAGTACCACTACAAAATACAAGAAGTAGACCACCAATCAAAACCGCCACCATTAAGAAAGTCGGTAAGAAACCATGAAGTTGAAAACTTTAGTGATTGGTGGTTCTGGATTATTCTTGATGGTCTTCTCACTGCTTCTGTTTGTTGCCATTTTATTTTCAGATGAACAGGACAGCGGAATTTCCAATATTCATTATGGAGGTGTGAATGTTTCCGCAGAAGTGCTGGCTCATAAGCCTATGGTAGAAAAATATGCCAAAGAATATGGCGTTGAAGAATATGTCAACATACTTCTTGCGATTATACAGGTGGAATCGGGCGGTACTGCGGAAGATGTTATGCAGTCCTCGGAATCCCTCGGTCTTCCACCTAATTCATTGAGTACAGAAGAATCCATTAAGCAAGGTGTGAAGTATTTCAGTGAATTATTAGCCAGTAGCGAAAGGCTCAGTGTAGATTTAGAATCGGTTATCCAGTCCTACAATTATGGTGGTGGTTTCTTAGGGTATGTGGCTAATCGTGGAAATAAATATACCTTTGAACTGGCTCAAAGTTTCTCAAAAGAGTATTCAGGTGGCGAAAAAGTGTCTTACCCCAATCCCATAGCCATACCTATCAATGGGGGCTGGCGATACAACTATGGCAATATGTTTTATGTGCAACTGGTAACGCAGTATCTTGTCACAACAGAGTTTGATGATGATACGGTACAAGCCATCATGGACGAAGCACTGAAATATGAGGGCTGGCGATACGTTTACGGTGGAGCTTCCCCGACTACTTCTTTTGATTGTAGCGGACTGACACAATGGACGTATGGAAAAGCTGGAATTAACTTACCACGAACCGCACAACAGCAATATGATGTGACCCAGCATATCCCACTATCGGAAGCACAAGCTGGCGATTTGGTTTTCTTTCATTCTACCTATAACGCTGGCTCTTATATTACTCATGTTGGGATATACCTTGGCAATAACCGTATGTTTCATGCAGGCGACCCAATCGGTTATGCCGACTTAACAAGCCCCTACTGGCAACAGCATTTAGTGGGAGCAGGACGAATCAAACAATGAGAAAGGAAGATTTAATGATGAAATTTAGAAAAAATCAGAATAAAGAAAAACAGATACCAAAGGAAAAGAAACCTCGTGTCTATAAGGTCAATCCTCATAAAAAGGTTGTGATTGCCTTGTGGGTACTTTTAGGGCTTAGTTTCAGCTTTGCGATATTCAAGCACTTTACAGCTATAGATACTCATACTATTCACGAAACAACTATCATAGAAAAGGAATACGTTGATACTCATCATGTAGAAAATTTTGTAGAGAACTTTGCGAAAGTCTACTATTCATGGGAGCAATCCGATAAGTCCATTGATAATCGAATGGAAAGTCTAAAAGGCTATCTGACAGATGAACTTCAAGCTCTCAATGTTGATACAGTACGCAAAGATATTCCTGTATCGTCTTCTGTAAGAGGATTTCAGATATGGACGGTAGAGCCAACTGGCGACAATGAGTTTAATGTAACCTACAGTGTAGACCAGCTCATTACAGAGGGAGAAAATACAAAGACCGTCCACTCTGCTTATATAGTGAGTGTCTATGTAGATGGTTCTGGAAATATGGTACTGGTTAAGAATCCGACCATTACCAACATACCTAAGAAATCAAGTTATAAACCAAAAGCCATTGAAAGTGAGGGGACGGTTGATTCCATTACAACCAATGAAATCAATGAGTTTTTAACGACGTTCTTCAAGCTCTATCCTACAGCGACAGCCAGTGAACTTTCCTACTATGTGAATGACGGGATATTAAAACCAATCGGAAAAGAGTACATCTTTCAAGAACTGGTAAATCCTATTCACAATCGTAAGGATAATCAAGTCACGGTATCGCTGACAGTGGAGTATATCGACCAGCAGACCAAAGCAACGCAGGTATCTCAATTTGATTTGGTACTTGAAAAGAACGGGAGTAATTGGAAGATTATAGAATAACAAATATTGGTACATTATTACAGCTATTTTGTAATCACGTACTCTCTTTGATAAAAAATTGGAGATTCCTTTACAAATATGCTCTTACGTGCTATTATTTAAGTATCTATTTAAAAGGAGTTAATAAATATGCGGCAAGGTATTCTTAAATAAACTGTCAATTTGATAGTGGGAACAAATAATTGGATGTCCTTTTTTAGGAGGGCTTAGTTTTTTGTACCCAGTTTAAGAATACCTTTATCATGTGATTCTAAAGTATCCGGAGAATATCTGTATGCTTTGTATGCCTATGGTTATGCATAAAAATCCCAGTGATAAGAGTATTTATCACTGGGATTTTTATGCCCTTTTGGGCTTTTGAATGGAGGAAAATCACATGAAAATTATTAATATTGGAGTTTTAGCTCATGTTGATGCGGGAAAAACTACCTTAACAGAAAGCTTATTATATAACAGTGGAGCGATTACAGAATTAGGAAGCGTGGACAAAGGTACAACGAGGACGGATAATACGCTTTTAGAACGTCAGAGAGGAATTACAATTCAGACAGGAATAACCTCTTTTCAGTGGGAAAATACGAAGGTGAACATCATAGACACGCCAGGACATATGGATTTCTTAGCAGAAGTATATCGTTCATTATCAGTTTTAGATGGGGCAATTCTACTGATTTCTGCAAAAGATGGCGTACAAGCACAAACTCGTATATTATTTCATGCACTTAGGAAAATGGGGATTCCCACAATCTTTTTTATCAATAAGATTGACCAAAATGGAATTGATTTATCAACGGTTTATCAGGATATTAAAGAGAAACTTTCTGCCGAAATTGTAATCAAACAGAAGGTAGAACTGTATCCTAATATGTGTGTGACGAACTTTACCGAATCTGAACAATGGGATACGGTAATAGAGGGAAACGATGACCTTTTAGAGAAATATATGTCCGGTAAATCATTAGAAGCATTGGAACTCGAACAAGAGGAAAGCATAAGATTTCAGAATTGTTCCCTGTTCCCTCTTTATCATGGAAGTGCAAAAAGTAATATAGGGATTGATAACCTTATAGAAGTTATTACTAATAAATTTTATTCATCAACACATCGAGGTCCGTCTGAACTTTGCGGAAATGTTTTCAAAATTGAATATACAAAAAAAAGACAACGTCTTGCATATATACGCCTTTATAGTGGAGTACTACATTTACGAGATTCGGTTAGAGTATCAGAAAAAGAAAAAATAAAAGTTACAGAAATGTATACTTCAATAAATGGTGAATTATGTAAGATTGATAGAGCTTATTCTGGAGAAATTGTTATTTTGCAAAATGAGTTTTTGAAGTTAAATAGTGTTCTTGGAGATACAAAACTATTGCCACAGAGAAAAAAGATTGAAAATCCGCACCCTCTACTACAAACAACTGTTGAACCGAGTAAACCTGAACAGAGAGAAATGTTGCTTGATGCCCTTTTGGAAATCTCAGATAGTGATCCGCTTCTACGATATTACGTGGATTCTACGACACATGAAATCATACTTTCTTTCTTAGGGAAAGTACAAATGGAAGTGATTAGTGCACTGTTGCAAGAAAAGTATCATGTGGAGATAGAACTAAAAGAGCCTACAGTCATTTATATGGAGAGACCGTTAAAAAATGCAGAATATACCATTCACATCGAAGTGCCGCCAAATCCTTTCTGGGCTTCCATTGGTTTATCTGTATCACCGCTTCCGTTGGGAAGTGGAATGCAGTATGAGAGCTCGGTTTCTCTTGGATACTTAAATCAATCATTTCAAAATGCAGTTATGGAAGGGATACGCTATGGCTGTGAACAAGGATTGTATGGTTGGAATGTGACGGACTGTAAAATCTGTTTTAAGTATGGCTTATACTATAGCCCTGTTAGTACCCCAGCAGATTTTCGGATGCTTGCTCCTATTGTATTGGAACAAGTCTTAAAAAAAGCTGGAACAGAATTGTTAGAGCCATATCTTAGTTTTAAAATTTATGCGCCACAGGAATATCTTTCACGAGCATACAACGATGCTCCTAAATATTGTGCGAACATCGTAGACACTCAATTGAAAAATAATGAGGTCATTCTTAGTGGAGAAATCCCTGCTCGGTGTATTCAAGAATATCGTAGTGATTTAACTTTCTTTACAAATGGACGTAGTGTTTGTTTAACAGAGTTAAAAGGGTACCATGTTACTACCGGTGAACCTGTTTGCCAGCCCCGTCGTCCAAATAGTCGGATAGATAAAGTACGATATATGTTCAATAAAATAACTTAGTGTATTTTATGTTGTTATATAAATATGGTTTCTTGTTAAATAAGATGAAATATTTTTTAATAAAGATTTGAATTAAAGTGTAAAGGAGGAGATAGTTATTATAAACTACAAGTGGATATTGTGTCCTGTATGTGGAAATAAAACACGATTAAAGATAAGGGAAGATACTGAATTAAAAAAATTCCCCCTCTATTGTCCGAAATGCAGACAAGAAAATTTAATTGAAATAAAGCAGTTCAAAGTAACTGTGATTACAGAGCCAGACGCAAAGACGCAGAGCCGATAAAATGAGATTAATACAATCTCATTTTATCGGCTCTTTCCGTTATGTATGGATTCTTTTAATTAGTCTTCGATGTTTCTTGCTTCGTTGATACCGCTGGCTAAAGATTCCATTAAGGATAGTTCTTTGTCTGTAAAGCTATCCATGTATTTCTCTATCTGTAATCGTCGGGTGCTTTTTACCAAGTTATTAGCAGGTAAGAAAAATTCATCAACGGAAACATGAAGTAACGATACAAGGTCATAAAGAACTTGTATGCTGGGGTGTTGCCCTTTATTTTCAATATTAGTTAAGTACCGTGGGTCAATTTCAATCAATGCTCCCACTTGTTCACGAGTTAAACCTCGTTTCAATCGAGCTTCTTTAATGGCTAAACCAAAGGCTCTAAAATCATATTTATCTTCTTTTTTACGCATAGTAGACCACCTCTATACATTTTATTGTTCCTACTGAATTAAAAACAGGTATAGAAAAACGTGTTATATGGTTTATAGGTTTATATTTAATAAAAAGCACTACTAAACGCCAATAAAAAAAACCGTTATATGGTAGTGCTATTTACGCTGTTAAAATATTGTATATTACTTCCAAATGGCGGTTTGTTGGAGGTCAACGTCGCCATGAAGTACATCATATACAATAAATTTCCTTACATTGGGTTCTTGTCAAAAAAAGTCGTCTATCTGCAATAGATAAGTACGTCCACCAATGTGGTTTTATAAATCATATAGATAGAATAACAGAAGCATGTAAACAGAGAAATAAATCTGTTTATATGCTTTTTTGGCTATTCAGAACTTTTTTACAAAGTTTATTTATCAGTAATGCAACAAATCCCCCTTTCACATTGGGACTAAGAGTGAAAGGAGATAAACGAGCAAGGCTCACTTCCTTTCCTAGACAGAAAGGGGGTGAGAAACATGAAACCATCTTCTTTTCAGACCACAATAGAAAATCAGTTTGACTATATCTGTAAACGTGCTATGGAAGACGAGCGAAAGAATTATATGCTTTATCTTTCAAGGATTGCAAAGCGTGAGGTGTCCTTTTCGGATGTTGGCGATTATCTTGTTAGCCAGTTTGCGACAACAGATAACTATTCAACTGACTTTCAGATTTTTACACTCAATGGGTTATCAGTAGGCGTTGAAAATGATTTGTTGAGTGAAGCATTACGTGAGTTGCCAGACAAGAAACGTGAAATTCTACTGCTGTTTTACTTTATGGACATGAGCGATTCAGAAATTGCAGACCTGTTGAAATTGAACCGTTCTACTGTCTATCGGCATAGAACCAGTGGACTAGCCTTAATTAAAAAGTTTATGGAGGAATTTGAAGAATGAAAACACAATATCCTATGATTCCCTTTCCTCTCATTGTAAAGGCAACAGATGGCGATACCGAAGCGATTAACCAGATTCTACATCATTACAGAGGGTACATAACGAAGCGTTCCCTACGACTTATGAAAGATGAATATGGCAATCAAAGTATGGTCGTTGATGAAGTCTTACGTGGAAGAATGGAAACCAGACTGATTACAAAGATTTTGTCATTTGAAATTAAGTAATATCCTCTCTCCTTTCGTGGAAGCGTGCTAAACCATTCCACGCTTCCCGAACAGGGAGGTTTGTTATTCCACCAAAGCATATTGAGCTTTCAATGTGTTTTGATAGGCTAACGAGCCATTGTTCTTTGAAAACTGAATAAAAGTAATCGAATACGTTTCGATAAGAAAAGAGCCAACGGAACTAACCGCCATGACCTATCTTATAAAGATAGCGAGCGATTCATGTTAGTGATCCGAGAAGCAATCTTTAGCAGGATTGCCTGCAACGACATTCTTATCGTGATAATGATACTCCCATACAGTCAATAGTCCGAGCGTGATAAAACCGTCGCAGGCAATGAGTATGGCTACATGAGAACCATGCAGGGGTGGAACTCCCGTGAGCTTTGCTAAAGCTGTTCGATTGCTGGTAAAACAACTTTTATGAAATCCAAATAAGTGATTTGGAAAGGAGGATTTTATGAAGCAGACTGACATTCCTATTTGGGAACGTTATACCCTAACCATTGAAGAAGCGTCAAAATATTTTCGTATTGGCGAAAACAAGCTACGACGCTTGGCAGAGGAAAATAAAAATGCAAATTGGCTGATTATGAATGGCAATCGTATTCAGATTAAACGAAAACAATTTGAAAAAATTATAGATACATTGGACGCAATCTAGCGTCGCCAAAGGGTCTTGTATATGATAAAATAGTATTAAGTCGTATCAAGGCTCTTTCCATAAAGGAAAGGAGCAAATGCCATGTCAGAAAAAAGACGTGACAATAAAGGTCGAATCTTAAAGACTGGAGAGAGCCAACGAAAAGACGGAAGATACTTATACAAATATATAGATTCATTTGGAGAACCGCAATTTGTTTACTCGTGGAAACTTGTGGCTACAGACCGAGTACCAGCAGGAAAGCGTGATTGTATCTCACTTAGAGAGAAAATCGCAGAGTTACAGAAAGACATTCATGATGGTATTGATGTTGTAGGAAAGAAAATGACACTCTGCCAGCTTTACGCAAAACAGAACGCTCAAAGACCAAAGGTTAGAAAAAACACTGAAACTGGACGCAAATATCTTATGGATATTTTGAAGAAAGACAAGTTAGGTGTAAGAAGTATTGACAGTATTAAGCCATCAGACGCTAAAGAATGGGCTATTAGAATGAGTGAAAATGGTTATGCTTATCAAACCATCAATAACTACAAACGTTCTTTAAAGGCTTCATTCTATATTGCTATACAAGATGATTGTGTTCGGAAGAATCCATTTGACTTTCAACTGAAAGCAGTTCTTGATGATGATACTGTCCCTAAGACCGTACTAACAGAAGAACAGGAAGAAAAACTGTTAGCCTTTGCAAAAGCTGATAAAACCTACAGCAAAAATTATGATGAAATTCTGATACTCTTAAAAACAGGTCTTCGTATTTCAGAGTTTGGTGGTTTGACACTTCCAGATTTAGATTTTGAGAATCGTCTTGTCAATATAGACCATCAGCTATTGAGAGATACTGAAATTGGGTACTACATTGAAACACCAAAGACCAAAAGTGGCGAACGTCAAGTTCCTATGGTTGAAGAAGCCTATCAAGCATTTAAGCGAGTGTTAGCGAATCGAAAGAATGATAAGCGTGTTGAGATTGATGGATATAGTGATTTCCTCTTTCTTAATAGAAAGAACTATCCAAAAGTGGCAAGTGATTACAACGGCATGATGAAAGGTCTTGTTAAGAAATACAATAAGTATAACGAGGATAAATTGCCACACATCACTCCACATAGTTTGCGACATACATTCTGTACCAACTATGCAAATGCAGGAATGAATCCAAAGGCATTACAGTACATTATGGGACATGCTAATATAGCCATGACGCTGAACTATTACGCACATGCAACATTCGATTCTGCAATGGCAGAAATGAAACGCTTGAATAAAGAGAAGCAACAGGAGCGTCTTGTTGCTTAGTAGTACAAATGAATTTACTACTTATTTACCACTTCTGACAGCTAAGACATGAGGAAATATGCAAAGAAACGTGAAGTATCTTCCTACAGTAAAAATACTCGAAAGCACATAGAATAAGGCTTTACGAGCATTTAAGAAAATATAAAAAGATAATTAGAAATTTATACTTTGTTTATATTTAAAAAGAATCGATAACGTATTTACTTGATGTCGATGAAAGAGCCGGCAATCAATCTAAGAGATTTGATATCTTGTTCCGTAAATGGTACGCGTACCAGTAAGAATTTTTGTTTTTTATTTAACTTCATTTTTTGAGGTGTCGTACTGATAACTAAATCTGCTTGTTTTGATTGTGGAACAAAAGTAACAAAATAGCTGTTTTTTAAATTAAGGATGACTTGCTGTTTTAGATAATTGGTCAATAAGTAATTCAAATCAGATTGTAGATTGATTGCCAAACGTGGTCGTAGTTTGTCAAAGGGACACAAAGCAAGACAGATCAGCAATTGATTTTGAAAACGAAAACTATTCTCGGGTACTCGATAGTTGTATTTTTGAGTATATGTGTCAAAGAGAGCGTTGAATTGATGGTAATAAGTTGGTTTTTCATTTTGAACAGCTAAAATCAACTCTTGTTGGTGAAAGAAATTTTCGTCTATTTTGAAGAAGTTGAGGCTGATGAACTCATAGCGATGTAAGCGAACAGCAAGTCTTTTTTCTTCTTCGTCCAACGGTGTAAAGTAACGTTCAAAAAGGTGAAACCAATCGTTTGTAAGTTGATCAAACCACCCACTTAGTTCAGGTGGAAATGGTTGGAAGTCTTCCTCGTATCCAAAGATATCCGATGTCTGGATAAAAGCAATCAGTAGTTGCCAATCAGTTTGGTGCCATTCTGAGAGAAAAGCAGGTTTTTCAGGAATGGAGAGCGTTTTTAACAAGAGGGTTTGCCGTAATGTGAAAGTTAAGCGACTCTCCTGTTCCATTGCATTTAATTGGACGTAAAGCCAGATCGACAATAATTCTAAAGATTGTTCACTGGGGGATACCGCTAAATAAGTAAGGATTTTTCGCGATAGTTCCCAAATGAATTTTTTATTCTTGATCCAATCAATGCGAGAAAATTGACGGTGGATCCCATAGAGAAAAGCATAGCTAAACATTCGTAGTTGCGCTTCTTCTGCTTTGATCGTTACTTTTGCAGAAACAGAGATGTGCATCTGATAATGATTGACCAACTTATTGATTTCTTTGATCTTCCGTTTTAATTTTGACACACTGACACCGTATTTATCACAGAATTCATTTGTAGAAAATTGTCTCTGCTGGATCAGCTGTTCAATGATTTCATAAAATAAATCTGATGAATAAAAATCATCATATAAATACTGCAGACTAGATGAACGGCGAAATAACTGGATTCCTAAATTAGGAGAGATGATCAGATAAGCCTCTCCATTTGGATAGATAAGTTCCATCTGTTCTTTGATTTCATGACAGCAATTTAAAATCGTCACTTGACTGCCAAATCCTAATTTTTTTGGATTTCCAAGGAAGTCAAGGGGAGGTTCGTTTCATCCAACAAGCGAACAATCTTGATCTTTAGTTGAGTATTCGTGTCTAAACCGTACATAAAGCACCTCTTTTTTTAGATAAGCAAAAATTAAATGGAGTGGATATTTTACAGTATGTAATAAGGGTATCTTAAACTTTTTCGTTGAACAGCGTATAAAATAGAAGGAATTTTAATTCTTTTTTTATGTCAAACCTTACATCGGATGTTAGTTTTATTCATTTATGAACGAGTAGAATAATTTTTATATAGGTATAAGAAATAATCTTCGATAATTATTCTTAAAAAGTAACGAATCGAAAAGTGTTCATTTTTGGAGATAACCCAACTTAAAATCTGGTCTTTAATTTAAGAAATAGAAACCCTATAGTTACTTATGAGAATTTTCACGATAAAAAGAAATCTTTATCTCATGATTGCCTAAAAATAGTAGAAAATACTATTTTTTTGTTTCTGATCATCTAATAGGAGGTGAAGTGAATGAAAAAACAGCAAGTAATCTATTCATTGCTTTTTGTGTGTTTCATTTTATTTGGCACAACGAGTCAAATACGTGCAGCAACAACAGAGACCGTGACGCTCTCCGTTCATAAGCTCCTATTTGAAGATGGACAACTACCAGACTTGCAGACAAATGGGGGAGTACTGTCACAAGAAGATTTACCTGCTTATCGTGGCCTAAATGGTGTAACATTCTCTCTTTATGACGTTACTGACCACTATTATTCTTATGTGAAAAAAGGTTTAACGAAAGAACAAGTACGATCTAAGATAGCTAAACAAAATCCCACGCAGTATTTGACATCAGGTGTTACTGAGACGCAGCACGCTGAATCGGGAATAGTGAATTTCAATGTTCCAAAGTACAAAGCAAGTGGTTCCTATCAAGGAGAGTACGCTGTTTATTTACTTATTGAAAGCCATGCACCAGCAACCGTTAAAGAAAGAGCAGCGCCACTTGTTGTAACTTTGCCGGTCTACCAAAACGATCAAGAAGAATCAACGATCCATCTATACCCTAAAAATGAAGAAATCGCATATACAAAACCACCTTTCGAAAAACAAGTGTTGGATAAAAAGAACAGTTATGCCTATGGAGATCAAGTTTCTTATCAAATTACTACAACGATACCTGTAGACAGCTGGAATTATTCCACCTATCAAATCAGTGACCATGCAGACAATGGCTTAGTCATGAAAGAAGGGTCTCTTCATGTGCAAGTTGGTGAACAAAAAACGATCGATTATCAGAGTTCAGTTGAAAAAAACGAGTTCACCATCCAGATTTCTCCAAAAACTCTAGCGGAATTTTCAGGAGAAAAAATGACGATCACTTATGAGATGTCATTGGAAAATGCTCAAATCGAACAAACTGATTTTACGAATACGGCGACGTTGATCCCTGGAAATCATCCAGCGATCAAAACGAAAACAACTGTCAAAAGTGGCAGACAAACATTTACTAAAGTTGATTTGAAGAACCGTAAAAAGACGTTAGCAGGGGCAGAATTTATTGTTCAAAATCAAAAAGGTCAAAGTTTGAGTCGTCTTGATGAGAAAAACAAATGGCTTGAGGTAGATAAAACACAACCAGTTGCTTCTTTAGAAAAGCAAGTAGTGATTTTAACATCAGATACAAAAGGAAATTTTAGTATAAACGGATTACCTGATGGAACGTATCAGTTGCATGAGATCAAAGTACCAACGGGATACCAACGTGCAGAAACCCCCGTTGTTTTTAACATTGATGCGATGTTCCCAAGTTCTGAGCCTTTATCGGTGATCAATCAAAAAAAGAATGTTCGATGGTTCCCTAAAACAAACGATAGCCAACAAAAAGGTCTGATTGTTTTAGGTATCCTTCTCATTTTTTTAGCAGGCGGCGTGATGGTTTTTAAATGGAAAGAAAAACAAAGGAGAAATAAATGAAAAGAACAGGTAAGGGAAGATTCAACATAGTTTTGGGGCTATTCGTTGTATTGATACCATTTCTTTTAGCAAGTACGGGAGCTGACGTATCTGCTGATGACACAACTAGCAAAGACACAACGGTCACATTGCATAAATTAGGGTATGACAAAGATCAATATCCTGATCAAGCAATTGATAATACAGGTGACTCATTAGCAGATGACGGAACAGTTAAAGCGGGAACACCAATCAAAGGCGTGGTTTTTACTGCCTATGATCGAACAGACATTTATTGGACTGCTTATAAAGCTGCAGATGGGGATGCAGCTGCAAAAATGAAAGCAGGACAGAGTGCAGTCTTAAAAGCCAAGGTTGAACAGACAGAAGCGGGAACGGATTTTCCAGAAACAGATGAGGCAGGGCTTTCAACTGCTAATCTGGCTAACTTAGGCGGAACCAATAGCGACAATGCTGTTTATTTAGTCAAGGAAACAAAAACACCGGAGGGAGTAAGCAATCAAAAATCTGGTGATTTCGTGATTGGGTTACCAATTTTTAAGGATGAAGATATTTTAGATAAAAATATCGATATTTATCCTAAAAATATGTTTACTACAAGTACACTAGAATTTACAAAATATGGGATCGCTGTGGATTCGAAAGATGAAACAAAATTGACTCTTGCTTCACCATTAGCGGGTGCGATGTTTGTCTTAAAGGAAGAAAATGGCGATTATCTAAGCAATCAAAACAAGTTCGATGGGACAACTGCTGCGGATGCACAAAAATTCACATCAGATAAGTCGGGGAAAGTTAGCGTACCAGATATTTCATTAACGAGCGGAAAAACATATGAGTTTTACGAAGTGGACTCAACGATTTCAAAGAGCGCAAATGCAGATAAATACCATTACCTTGCAAATCGGGCCCCTATCAAAGTAACGGCGAAACGAGGAGCCGCAGACAGCAAGATGGTGTTGACTTATACGTATATAGAACAAGATTCAAAAACAGAAACTACAGTCATTGGTACTCCAGATAAAGATGGAAAGTATGCATATACGTCAGCAACAGGAGCTAAAACGAATGAAGCCAGAGCATACAACACGGAAGTACCAGAACCCGATAAAACTGTAGATGACAGTGATGTGGATATTGATGAGAATTTTACTTATAAGATCAGTCAGCTTATTCCGAATGATATTGCAGACTATCAGGAGTTCTCTTTGGTCGACACGTATGATCCACAGTTAGCGCTACTAGCGTCAGACAAAGATATTTTAGCAACCGTCACGATCGCTGGAAAGCCAGTATCAGATGTAGCGGGTACTTTTATTGATGATGCGACGCACAATCAATTTACAGTAAACTTTACACCAGCTGAACTAGAAAAATATGCGGGAAAAACGATTCAATTCACCGTGAAAATGAAAGTGAAACCTGGTGCAAAACTGGCTGTAGGGATTGATAATAAAGTAACATTCAACAATGATTTTACACCGAAAGAACACAAAGCAACTGTTAAAACATACGGCAAACAATTCGTTAAGACGGAGTGGCTGTCAGGGAAGCAATTAGGTGCCGCAGAATTTATTGTTCAAAGAGGAAACAGCTATTTGCAATATGCATCCAAAGGGCAACCAGTTGCCAAAATCACCGGCTATACCGATACTGCAAAAGATGATCTAGTCTGGGTGACTGATAAAGACCAAGCAACCAAATTGATCTCAGATGATAATGGTCAGTTTGGCGTACAAGGGCTAGCACAAGCTGAAGCAGGACAACCAATCGATTATCAGTTGATTGAAACCAAAGCGCCTGAAGGACATGTCATCTTAAAAGATGCAGTGGTATTCAATGCGGATAACGGCACTGAAAAACTTGCCCAAAAAGTAGTGAACCATTCGAAAGGGATCTTACCCCATACAGGAGGAAAAGGAATAATCATCTTTATTGCTACTGGCTGTATGCTGATCCTAGTGTCAATCATCTATTTCAAAAAAAGAAATAGACAAACTGTTTAAGTCTAGTCATTCATTGAATGATCATATCAAATAATAATAAATCGTTAACAAATGGATCATTGGAGAAATCAACTGAGATGGTCAATGTTAAAAGAAGATCGTGGGACAAAAGTAAGAAACACTTTTGTCCCATACTTTAAAAACGAATAAACGGTGGGAGCAGAAGCAATTCCTCGGAAATAAGCCAAAATTCACAAAAATTTGAAAAAGCAATTTTCATTAATTTCTTCTTATTTCTCGGAGTTAAACACTTCTGTTCCAACCTCATTTGTTTTTTACAACATCGTACCAAGCACATAATAAAAATTCTTTTCGAAGAAGTCCGTGTCCTTTTATTGGTAATGCGCTAAGGAAGAATGGCAAGGTTCTACAAGCAATTTAGCAAAAATTTGCACGGTTTTTTCGGCTACATACCAAAAAAAGGAGGCTTTCAAAATGAAAAAGCCGCCAAGAAAGCGTAAGACTGTTCGAGTAATGGATATCCTTATGCTTTTATTTTTAACAATTGGTGTTTTGTTACTCGCCTATCCTTTTGTTAGTGATGCGTTGAATAATTTCTTGGATCAGCAACTGATCACCGTATATCAACATCAAGCAAACAAAGAAAACCAAGCTGTAGTTCAAAAAGTGATCAAAAAAATGAATGAGAAAAACGCTGAACTAGTTAAAAACAAGGCGGAGCCTGGAATGGATCAGTACGATCAGGCTATCCAAAAAAAAGAAAAACGCAAAGTAGATAAAACTTACTATCAAGAACACACAATTGCTGTGTTGGAGATACCTAAAATCAATCTTTCATTACCGATTTTTGATGAAACGAATGAATACTTTTTACAAAAAGGGACCTCGTTACTAGAAGGAACAAGTTATCCTACAGGTGGCAAAAACACACATGCGGTTTTATCTGGCCATAGAGGGCTTTCTACTGCCAGGTTATTTACTGATTTACCAAAATTAGCAATCGGTGATACTTTCTACATTGAGATCAATAAGCAACACCATGCGTATAAAGTCGATAATATACAGACGATTGAACCAACGAACACAGAACCTTTGAAAATACAAGCAAATAAAGACTTAGTCACTTTGATGACATGTACACCATATATGATCAACACGCATCGCTTACTTGTGAGAGGGCATCGAGTCCCTTACAAAGAAACGAATGAAACAACGAAAATGAAGCGAATCTCCTTCATACAAGCGCATTTGATCTACTTATGGGGACTGCTAGGGATCATAGGCAGTTGTTTGATTATCTGGATACTTTGGCATTGGACTATTTTAGGTATGTGGGAAAAACGGCAGTATGCTCTGCGGTTTTCATTGATTGACCGAGTCGGCTTACCTTTAAACGAAGTACTGATCACAGTCTATGATTCCCACAAAAAGAAGATCATTACTAGAACGCAAGAAGAAATATCGGATGTAACCAATCAGAATGGATTTATTGACTTAGGAGAATTACCTGGGAAATACTATCAGGTGAAAATTTCTCTTTCTCCTACACATTCATTTTTTGTAAAAATACGTCCTAAAAGCAGAACAGAGAACTATTTTATTTTTCGTAAAAATCGATACATCCGAATGATTGGGACAAAGGATCGCCAGTTGGATAGCCCGATCATTCAAATTAGGAGAAAGGATAAGTCATGAAAAAAGCAAGTAACTTTATTATTCTATTATTGATGATCATTCATACGATTATCCCTAGTAGTGCATTTGCCGAACAGACAGCAGAAACGTATCAAACCTATTATGAGAGGCATCCCGGTCAGGAAGATGACTTTTTAGGCGCAGCACAGCATTTCAATGTATTTGCCCGCAATGTCCATATAACAACAGATATAAATGGAAATGTCGCTGCACAAAATTTATATTCTACGCAGCAATCCTTTGATATTTGGCGTGGACGAGAAAAAATGGATCTGATCAAAAATGATGATGATTATATCCAAAATATTCTGGCGGCTGATGGGACTCCTGCACCTATGGGAACTGGAATCCCAGCGAATACGGGAAACAATCAGACAACTTATTTGGCATTAGGAGAGGGCATTGATTACCAAGCGGTTGGAACCGACGGCAAACCGACGATCAATGGGGTAAAAAATGATCAAACAACTGCAAAACAAATTGTTCAAGATCAAAATGGACAAACGTTTATTGATTTTGACAGCGAGTTTACTCATTTGAGAAGTGCCAATGATGAGTTAGCAAAAAATGCGCAATCTGCGGATATCGTGGTGGAAAGTGATGATCAATTTCTCAAGGGTACTAAAGGAAAAGATGCAGTCTATACAGCTAGTGGGGATTTGAACAATCGAGTGATCGATGTATCGCAAATTGATAAAGAAGCTGTTGTTATCAAATTGAACGCAGCAGTTTTAGCGGATACTTACACACTGGATATCGTAGGCCTAGAGGCTGCAAATGCCAGTGATACAAATAAAGAAGTATTCATTGTCGTTGATGGCGAAGGTAGTGACAGTGTTACTATCAATGGAAAAATCAAACTGTATTATAAAGCAGGAGAAAATCCTGCAGATGTTACAGGTAATACATTCGTTGATAATCAAGGAAATACGGAACAGGAACGTCTAGAAACTGAGTTGATGGATTTTGCAGATAGTACGGTTTTATGGTCTTTTACAAATACGACCCAAGTGTCTGGAAAACTTTCAATTGGTAAGATGAAAAATATCGAACTCCATTCCCCGTGGATCGGCAGTATACTGGCACCAGATGCTACTGTAGACGGGACAGGGGTCAATATTCAAGGATCTGTAATCACAGATACCTATCTGGGATCAGGCTCGTTATACCGATGGGATTGGCAAGGAGAATTCTCACCGAACAAAACCAATGGGGAAAAAGTAATGGTCGAAAAGTATGATGGCCATACAAAAGAAAAACTCACAGATGAAAAACTCATGGATACGTTGACTTATACAGTAACGAATTTAGCAAGTAAGCAAACAACTGAGCTGACAGAGAAAAATAACTGGGAGGCTTCTTTTGTACCAGGCGATTATCAAATCGTTGAAACAAATGCGCCTGAAGGGTATGCAGTAGATGCGACCCCGATCAACTTTACCATCGACCAAAAAATGCAAGTGACAAGTGGTAGTCAACTCGTTGATAGCGTTGAGCCAACCTCGAGTGGCCTTTATCTAAAAGACAATCAGCTTGTTTTTCGGCAATTCGATGAACCAAAACAGGCAACTGTCAAAAAGAACATCCACCTATTGAAATATGACCAAACAACAAAAAAAGAAGTGGCAGATCTATCAGGCTTAACGTTTAAACTAACGAGCTACCAAGATGAAGCCAGACAACAAGTAAAAGAGCAGATCCCTTTAACAAAAGACTATCAAGCTGAACTAGAACCAGGATTTTATGGTGTCCAAGAAGAAACAGCGCCAACAGGATATGCACTAGAAAATAGTGAATATTATTTTACTATTGATTCAACTGGAGCAGTGAAAGGGGCCGATTCTTCAGCAATCGCCACATGGAGTGATGGTTATTTGACACAATCTCCTGGATCAGCAGATACGTTATATCAATCAGCGGACCAACTCTATTTCCAGAAGTTTGACCAAAAACAAAAGCAGGCGAAGGAATTCAATTTACAATTATTGAAATATGACAAGTCTACAAAAAAACAAGTTAGTGATCTCTCTGGACTAAGCTTCCAATTGACGCAGTACCAAGCCGGAGAACACAAGCAGGTAATTGAGCAACAAATGATCACAGGTAATCAAATCAGTGACTTTACGATCAAGTTAAACCCAGGTTATGATTATACGATCAAAGAAGTCACAGCACCAGATGGGTATGAACTAAGTAATAGTAATTTTGATTTCAAGATTACCGAAGATGGGCAATTGTCCTCTGAAAAATCGGTGGGGGTACCACAGTGGAATCCATCTTTTGAGACAAAAGCAGAAACGAATCAAGATATTTTATATCAAGATGGCAAGCAACTGTATTACCAAAAGTTTGATAAAAAAATAGCACAAACTGTGACGAAAAAAATCAAATTATTGAAATATGATAAAACTACTCGTACACCGATTGGAACACTGACTGGCTTGAAGTTTACGATCACTCAATATAGTGATGAGAAGTATACAAAAACCAGTCGAGTAATCGATGTAGCGCAGGATTACACTGCTGAATTGACTCCAGGACATTACAGTATCACGGAAACTAGTGCACCAACTGGTTTTTCCGTCGAACATACGCCTTATTATTTTACGATTAAAGCAGATGGAGGAGTGAAGTTGCTTCATGGTAGTTTGAAAGAATGGTCTACCGGCTATCTTGTAGTAGCAAATACAAATGAAGACCAACTTTATCAAAACAAAGATCAGCTATATTTTGAAAAGTTCGATACAACGCAAATGGATCAGCTACAACTTCATCTGTTGAAATATGATGGGCAAACGCAAAAAACGATCAAAAATATCAGTAAATTAAAATTTCAAGTGACACAATATCAACAAGCTGATCCTACGAAAGTAGTTAAGGTCCAACAGCTCTCTGGAGAAAAAGCCAGTGATTTTATAATGACGGTAAAAGAAAGTAGCATTTATAAGATCCAAGAAATCAGTGCGCCAGAAGGCTACCAGTTAGACGATAGTACCTTTGAATTTACAGTAGATGCACAAAGGGGACGTTCCACTTGAAAGGCGGTCAAGCGGCTCCTCAATGGCAAACAAAGGATGAAGCAGTTGCTTCTACAAAAGTGATTTACTTTTGTCTAACCCTGTTTTGCTTGCTTAAACGCTAAGAACTCTTTTTCAGTTTATTTCTTGGTGCTTAACGATTCTTTTGTCCTGTTTAGTTTTATCCTTTTTGTAAGATACGAGATAAAAATTCTTTTGTTCGTTCCTCTTTCGGATGAACAAAGATGTCTTCTGAAGTTCCTTCTTCTGCAATCACACCTTTATCCATAAAGATCACCCGATCAGAAACATCTTTGGCAAATTCCATTTCGTGGGTCACGATGATCATCGTCAAACCGGTATGGGCCAAATCCTTGATCGTGCTTAATACTTCACCGACCATTTCAGGATCAAGAGCAGAGGTTGGTTCATCAAAGAGCATGACATCGGGATTCATCGATAACGCACGGGCAATCGCTACCCGTTGCTTTTGTCCACCAGATAGTTGTGAAGGTTTTGCTTCGATATAACGTTCCATACCAACTTTCTCTAAGTTTTCAAGAGCAACTTTTCGAGCTTCCTCTTTGCTTCGTTTCAACACAGTGGTTTGTCCAGAGATACAATTTTCTAAAACATTCATATTGTTAAAAAGATTGAATGATTGGAATACCATTCCAACGTTTGTTCGATACTTAGGTAAATTATATTTAGGTGATAGAACATTGTCACCGTTATAGACGATTTCGCCACCAGTTGGTTTTTCTAATAGATTGATACAACGCAGCAAAGTAGATTTACCAGAACCGGAAGAACCGATGATCGTGACAACTTCCCCTTTATTGATCGTCATACTGATATCTTTTAATACTTCGTTTTCACCAAAGCTTTTTCTTAAATGGTTGATTTCAATGATTTTTTCGCTCATGATGCTTCCTCCTTATTCCTGCAAGTTTGAATTGTCGATTTCTTCGATCTTTGTATAGGCTGAAGGGCCATCGATTTTCTTCTCAACAAAGCGCAGGATTCTTGTGATAGTGAAAGTCATGATCAAGTAAATGATACCAACGATCGTAAATGTTTGGAAGAACTGGAAGTTCGCACCCGCAGCTGAATTTCCTTGGAAGAACAAGTCAGCAACGCCGATAACACTCAAGACAGCTGTATCTTTGATATTGATAACAAATTCATTTCCTGTGGCTGGCAGGATATTACGCAAGACTTGTGGAACAACTACTTTACGCATCGTTTGACCATGTGTCATCCCGATAGCTTGTGCTGCTTCAAATTGTCCAGGATCGACTGCGAAGATCCCTCCACGAACGATTTCAGTCATATACGCACCTGTGTTGATCGAAACGATGAATAGGGCAGCGATCGTTCGATCCAGTGAGATCCCAAAGGCTAATGCTAAGCCATAGAAGACGACCATTGCTTGAACCATCATTGGTGTTCCACGGAAGACTTCGATATAAATTGAAAGTAGTAGGTTTGCTAATTTCTGGAAGAAACGAGTAACCGCATTGTCTGACTCAGGAATCGAACGGAAAACACCGATCAATAAACCAAGAGTTGTACCAACGATCGTACCGATCAAGGCAATGAATAACGTTAGTCCTGCACCGCGCAAGAACATGTTGCCATATTGATCCCAGATCGTTTTGAAATCATTTAACAGACCTGAGTCTTCTTCGTCGTCTTCAGTAGAAGCTGGTTGATCTTTAATTGCTTGATCCATGATAGTTGTACGTTCTTTACTTGAGATTCCACCAAGTATTTGATTCACTTTTTGGATGTCAGGGTCGCCTTTACGCATCCCAACTGCAATTTGAACATCCTCAGGCTTCGTTTGGAAGCCATTTTCGCCTTTTAGTTCAAGCATTTTCAAATCTTTATTGACGCTTGTTGCAGTTACTCCTTCAGGTCGTTCACTGATATAGCCATCGATCATACCAGAAGTTAACGCTGTACGCATTGCAGAAAAGTTGTCCATTGCCTGTTGTTTATCTACTCCAGGGATCTGATCGATCACATCATAATGGAAAGTATTTAGTTGAGCAGTGATCTTTGCTCCAGAAAGATCAGCTAAACTTTTGGCATTTGCATATTTTCCGTCTTTTTGTACCACGACAACAAGTTGAGATTCATAATAAGGATCGGTAAAGTCGATTTCTTTTTTACGTTCCGCAGTAGGACTCATACCGGCGATGATCGCATCGATTTTACCAGATTGAAGGGCAGGGGCTAAACCATCCCATTTTGTTTGGATAATGACTAATTTTTTTCCTAGACCATCTGCTACTTTTTTGGCGATTTGAACATCATAACCACCAGCATAGCTTTTTTGACCTTGGATCGGTAATCCATTGTTCGCATCGGTTTGTTGTGACCAGTTGAACGGTGCATAACCTGCTTCCATACCTACACGAAATTCATCGTTCGGTGTTTTTTCATCTGCACTTACTAAGTTTCCGATACTGAAAAATGAAAAGATAAATGCAAATAATAGGGTGAGTGTAACTGAACTTTTTTTCATATTCTTTCTCCTTTTCTTTTCACACGCATGAATCAGGATCTTCCAAATAGAAAACCATGAGCCACTTCGTTAGAAAGAACCGCTGAATGGGGAACTTTCTAATCTGTTACGCATAATTTTTGCACGAGCGGTCAAATAAATGCGTTGCAATAGCTTATCAGGAGGAAATAAAAAACGACCACTTCGAGGATATGAAGGGGCCGCTAAATTTCATAGAGTGATAAACCTCTCACAAAACATAGCGCAACTTAGCATCACTGCTAAGACAGTCCATAAGCTTTTAACTTATGTCCCAACGTAAACTTTAAGCAAAAAAGAGTACATTTCGGCGATCCTCCCTAGTCCTGCTTCGACATGTTTGCTTCACTCCACAGGGTTAATGATTCTCGCGACCTCTACCTCATTGATTGAGGTAACTCGTATTCAGTTATTTATACAAAAACAGTTTACGATAGCCAAGATGCTTTGTCAATCCATAACTTGTCTTTTTCATAAAAACACTGACTAAACATAGAAAATTTTCATTCGTTTTCATTTTTACCATGATTTTTGGCGTTTCCCCTTTGATTTGAAAAGAATAAATATTCACTCTAAAATCGAAATTGGTCAAAAAAAGAACCTTCCGCAAAAAAATCTTGCAGAAGGTAAAGAAGCGGTGGTATTCAGAAAAAAACTTTGTTTGCCACCATGATTGTTACTGGCTAAAGAAACCAGCAACAACGATCAAGCCGCTTTGTTCACAACCTTTGGCTCGCGGCCTAAGATTGCTTGTAGAATAACTGTTACACCATATATTGCTAATACTAAATAGATCAAACTTGAATATTGTGTGATGCCCCAACCCCAAGTTCGGTAAACAACTAAAGTAATGGCTAAAACGATAGCGGCTAGTACATTGAAAAATGCAAAAGCCCAAAGATTCCCGTTTTCTTTACGTACAAGATAAAAAATCGAGAAATAAATACTTAATGCTAACCAAGCGATACAAGCTAAAATAACGCCCCAATAAATAATGAATGGTACCATGTCAATTCACCTCACTTTGATCTTGTCTGTTTGGTCTAACGAATAAATCTCAGGTTAGTCCCAATGAATACAGCAGTATTGTAGCACGTTTTCATTTTTTTGTCAGTTAAGATTGTGATTTATTTCTCAAAAAATGAAATCGTTTGAAAGTGTATTTCTGCCAGAAGAAACAGGAACAAAAGTGTGCGTGGGGCATATTTTCGATTATAATAGAACTGAGGTGACAAAATATGAAAAAGGTAACTGTAGCAGAAGCAACACAAGCAATCAACGAAAGTAAAAGCATCACCTTTTTGACTGGTGCAGGAGTCTCTACGCCTTCAGGAATCCCAGATTATCGCTCTTTGAAGGGAATCTATCAAGGAATTGAGCAACCCGAATATTTATTAAGTCACGAGGCAATGGTTCACGAACCGCAGAAATTCTATTCATTTGTTAAAAAAATTTACCATCCAAATGCACAGCCCAATGTCATTCACACAGAAATCGCACGATTAGAGAAATATAAAAAAGTCTGGACGGTGTCCCAAAATATTGATGGGTTACATGAAAAAGCCGGCAGTCAACAACTTGTCAATTTTCATGGAACTCTTTATCATTGTTATTGTAGAAAATGTGGAAAAGAAGTCGCTTGGCAAAGCTATTTGCATAGTGATACGCACGAAAACTGCGGTGGTCAAGTCCGCCCAGCCATTGTTTTATATGGCGAAGGATTTCAAGAAGAAGTATTGGAACAGGCTACATTTGCGGTTAGCCAAGCTGAGCTGGTAGTGATCGTAGGAACGAGTTTCCAAGTACATCCTTTCTGTGATCTGATCCAATTTCGCGCCCCACGCGCAAAAATCTTAGTCATCAATCAGAGTCCGATCTATCTGGATCAGGAATATGACTTTGTCCAGACCGATGGGGTGACGGTGTTCGATAAAATAAAAGAATTAGGAGTAAATTATGACGATTAAATCTGAGAAAGAAAAAATGATAGCAGGCGAATTATACTTTGCGAATGACCCCGAGTTAGTAGCAGATCGCCAATTTGCAAGAAGCCAAAGCCAAATCATCAATCAAGCTGAAACAACAGAACTACGCGCGCAACTCTTGAAAGAAACATTCGGAAAGACGGGCGAAAAAATTTATATAGAACCGATGATCAATTTTGATTATGGGTATAATATTTTTGTCGGCGAAAACTTTTATGCGAACTTTAACTGTACTTTTTTAGATGTAAGTACAATTGAAATCGGAGATAATTGTATGTTTGCCCCAAATGTCCAACTGTATACGGCCACTCATCCGCTTCATCCAGTAAAACGAAATAGTGGACTTGAATATGCAAAGCCAATCAAAATCGGAAACAATGTCTGGCTAGGTGGCGGAGTGATTATTACTCCCGGTGTAACATTAGGGGATAACGTGGTTGTTGGTGCAGGTTCCGTCGTGACCAAATCATTTCCAGATAATGTGGTCATCGCAGGCAACCCCGCACGTATCATCAAAATGGTCGAGGAGGAACAACCGCAAGAAACCCTCGAATCATTGAGACAAACAATCGATAGTCTGGACCAGCAACTGGTGAAACTGTTAGAAAAACGGATGCTGACTGTAACAAAAATCGGTCGAGTCAAAAAAGCAACGAATCATGCGATTTATGACGAAACACGGGAAAAGCAAGTTCTAGATAAAGTAGCAAAATGGGTGGATGATTCCGACTATACGGAAACCATTGTTGCGACCTACCGAGATTTGATGAAACATTCTCGTGATTACCAAAAACAAATGGATAAGGAGAATTCAGATGATTGATGGAGAAACCCGAAGAAAGCAAATCCTTCATACCTTATTGAATGAAGAAAAGCCAGTCAGTGCCAGTAATTTTGCCAAGCGATTTGGTGTCAGTCGGCAGATCATCGTCGGTGATATCGCACTTCTCAGAGCTGCGGGAGAAACTGTTGTCGCAACTGCTAGAGGTTACATTTTAGAAACAAGTGAGTCTACGACTGGTTTAGTTAGTAAAATCGCCGTCCAGCACGGACGTGAGCAAACTGAAGAAGAGTTGCGCCTGATTGTTGAAAATGGCGGGGAAGTGCTCGATGTGGTGGTTGAACATCCACTATATGGAGAACTAACAGGAATGTTGCACATCCAAACTGAAAAAGATATCCACTCATTTATGAAACGTTATCAAAAAAGTAATGCTTCTTTGTTATCTGAACTAACAGGTGGTATTCATTTACATACCATCCGCTATCCTGACACGATCACTTTGAAACAAATCAAGCAAAAGTTATTGGAAGCAGGTATTCTATACGAAGGCTAGGTAACAGAATTAGCGAAACAACCAGGACTATGTCCGAAAAAAACTAAATAGCATAGCAGATAACTGGGAGAAAAAAACGATTATACGTTTCCCCAGTTATTTTATTTATCAGAAAAAAGGAAACCGCTTCATAGACTTAGGTGGTATAAACTAAAAGTCAATGATGGAATAGACTAGAACATTCTGTTTCTCATAAAAAGTTAGGAGTGGAAGAGCATGAATGTAGAACTAGGATTACTTTATAAAAGTCCAAGAAGTGAGTTTAGGAATGATGATGCATTTCCTTTGGTTGAGTCAACAAAAGACTATATCGATGCAATCGTACAAGCCATAGTAGTAAACAAGCAAAAACTTACTGAAAAAGATTTTAGGACACATTTTTTCAATAACTTATTTACTGAACTGGCAAATGTAAAGGATTTGAGTTTATGGAATGAATTTCAACAAGCAAGTCAAAATAGTGCAGTGTTTTCATTGGAAAATATTTTGTCAGACATCGACTTTGAAGAGGGAGGATTCTCAGCGGAGGACTTGTTAAACCGTTTAGAGGACCCAATAAGCAAACTGGCAATTGAAGTCGTCAAACAAACAGAAACTGTTCAGATGCTCTGTTCCTATGATTATGATCCTCGAGTAGCTATGGCTAAGGAGATGGAGATACATAGAGGAGTCGAGCTGATTGAGGATTTTGATAGTTGGGAGGAGGACGTACGTGAGCAACATAAAATTTATATAGAAGAGAGTGAAGAAATTCCCATCTACGATCTATATAGGGAAGAAGAGGCTTTGAAAGAAAAGATTGTATTATTTGATGCTCAGTCAACTTGTTCCCATCAGTTACCTTGGCAAAAGCAAGAAACCGTGGAAAATAATCAAACAATATATCGCATAAAAGAACCCATATTTAACGAAAAAACACGTAAACTACTTTGTACAACTAACCCACGATTAGCTGTTGAAGGCGCAGAAAAAATTTCTGATTATACAAAGGTACTTGTTCAGTTTATGAAAGAAAATGAACAAGCGTTAACTAATCCTTTGCTTCGACAAGATTTTTTTGAAAATTTTTCTTTGTATATCGCTTTTAAAGAAAAAAATTTATCGTTGGAAAAGGAATTTCAGCAAGTAAGTAGGGCATTCAAAGAAATCCATTTTGAACATATTTTTCAAAAAATCGATTTTAGCCAAGGAACACTTGAACCCGCAACTTTAACGAAATTATTGAATCACGAAATGAAACGATTGGCAGTAGAAGTGGCAAAAAAAGATTCTAATATTGCCCTCTTTTATCGGTATGATCAACAGCTATTCAAACATCTTGCATTTGAAGTTTTCTCGGATGATCGCCATGGCTATTCTCCAGAGGATCTAGTGGAATTTTTAGATGAATGGAAGGATTCAGTGCACGAAGAAGAAGAAAGGTTTAGTGCGGATCGGGAAACAAAACTACATGATCTATATCACAGTCGACATGAAATTGAAAAGCAAGTCTTTTTTTTGGATAATAAAAACCAGTTCGTTCGAGCGCCGTGGGAAAGAGAATTTGATTGGGAAGAATGCTCGAAGCGTTCGCTAACAGAGGCAAGTTCTACGAAGGTGGATTATCAGGTGTCTAGTTACTCCGAAGAAAAACTGAAACAATTGGCGGATTACATAACGAGGAAAAAAAATTATTTAGTGGATAGGATTTCTGAACAACGTGATGAGGTAGAAAAATCAAGTTTGGTACACACGATGAATGAATTACAGGAACTACAAGAAAAACTCGTAAATGAACGCGTATTACGGAATAAGAAGGAGCTAGATAAAGTTTTAGCTAAGTTGGATACATATTCTCACACGGAACTTCAGAGCAATATACTTTTGATGAAGGAAAAACTAAACGCAGAATCAGCGAATCCCTACACAAAAGAGGTAATGATAGAGCAATTGAAAACTGCCTTGGAAAAGCTTCAAGTAGAAGCAATATTTTGTCAAAATATAGAGCAGTTAATCAGGAATAGTAGGGACTATTCCCTGAGGCATACTTGTGAATTGATTACGTATGTAGAGGAAAAAACAACCAAATTAGCGAGCCAATCCTTAACTGAAGGAGACTTAATCATCGACCGAGTGAACTATTGGCAGAAGATGCACGAACAAATGAAGATAGTTATAAGAGTAAAAGAAGAAATAGAACCCATAAAAAAGCTCGTAAACCAAGCTATGCCTAAGGAAACTACTCTTCAAAACGCAGCTCTAAATGTGGGAGAAGGTATAAGAAAAATAGCCAATCAAGTACCTGAAGCTGATAAATTCTTAGTGTATAACGAATGGAACAAGATAGAATCTGTTATTCGTACTATAATGGAACACTACTCGGGTATCGACTTAAATAAGAAAGTAAAACAGTTACTGAGGGATAGTAGAGGCTATGAACTACATGATGTTCGCAGATTGTTTATACAAGTTAGGGATAAAGTAAGTCGATTAGCGAAGCAACCCTCGAATGAAGGAACTTCTATAACAGATCAAGTGAGTTACTGGCAAGGTATGCAAGAGCAAGTGGAAATAATTCTGAGAGTAAAAGAAGAAATAGCACCCATAAGTTGCCTCATAAGCCAAGACTCTCCTGATGAGAGGGAGCTTCAAAATGCACTTCTAAAAATAAAAGAAGCAATAAAGAGAATGAACCGATTGCCCGCAGCCTATCGACTGTTAGTGGATAAAGAGTGGCAAACAATTGAAATTTCTGTCAATCAAGCTATATCGTGGGCTCATTATAAGAAGGATGCTCAAAAAAAACAATCGCTATTTACTAGACTGAGAAAGCTGATAGGTAGAAAAAAACCTCATTCTACTCAACTGAATAACCAAAGCCTGCCTGTTGATCAAAGTGCGTCAAGCACTCTTCGAAAGGAAGATTTTTCAAAAGAACCATCACTATTTAGTAGGATGCAAAAGTTGACAAGGGGAGAAAACTCTCGTTCACCTCAACCAAATAAACAAAGATCAGGTGAAAAGGGAGAACGTTGCTGAAATACAGTGATGCTTTACCATCAAGTATATCTTTTTGAGAATTATTTGGGGTAGTTGGTACATAACGGATAGATAGTGGAAATAATAAAAAGGAATATGGAGCAAAAGTAAGAAATACTTTTACCTCACATTCTCAGTATAAACAAATGACCTAACGTCGAAAACTCGGAAATAAGCCAAGACTCACAAAAATTTGAAAAGAAATTTCCGTGAGTCTCTTCTTATTCTTCGAGTTGAGCACTTCTGTCCCGATTTCTTTTTTGGGGCTACTTGTTGAAGTCCATCATATTCGCTTATTCGATCACCAATACGCCTTCTTTAAGGGCGAATGGATTTTGATCATTGATATGGTCATAGAACATGATACCGTTGATATGGTCGATCTCATGTTGGACAACGATTGATTCATAATTTTTCAAACGAATCTTGTGTTTTTCCCCATTCATATCATAGTAAGAAACAGTGATTTTAGCATGACGTACGACATAGCCTGGAACTTCACGATCGACAGATAGACACCCTTCGCCTTCACCCAAGCAAGCATCTTGTACAGAATGGCTCAAAATTTTTGGATTATACATCACAGTACTCAATGTTGGTTCAGTTGCTTCTGGATCAGGACTTGGTACGTGAACAGCAATAATGCGCTTGGAAATATCAAGTTGGGGCGCTGCTAAACCAACACCACCACGTAGATTTAATTCTTCTGCCTTCACAGGATCTTGGCTGTTTTTTAAAAATTCAAGCATTTCTTTTCCTAGTGAGATATCTTCTTCACTTAATGGGAGGGAAACTTCCTCAGCGATTTCGCGCAACGTTGGGTTTCCTTCACGAATGATATTATCCATTGTAATCATGGAATATGTACCCCTTTCTTCTAAAACGATTCATCAGTCTGTTTTCGGATTATAGTTTAACATAAATTTTAAAAAGTAGTAGTAGGATTGTTTGATAAACTAAATTTTCTTAATGATTCTTCACTTGATTTCTAACGTATATTCAGGTAAAGTATAGCTGTGTGCTCAAGGCATACCGCCTGTCACTTGGTTAAGCGAATCACCAACGTTTTACTCAGTCACAGGGGAATAATCGAAAGAGGTGAAAGAAATGGCAATTTCAAAAGAACGTAAAAATGAAATCATCACAGACTATGCACGCCATGAAGGAGATACTGGTTCTCCAGAAGTACAAATCGCTGTATTAACTGAAGAAATCAACCACTTGAACGAACATGCACGTGTGCATAAAAAAGATCATCATTCATACCGCGGCCTAATGAAAAAAGTTGGTCACCGTCGTAACTTGTTAGCTTACTTACGTAAAACTGACGTTCAACGTTACCGCGAATTGATCAAACGTTTAGGTCTACGTCGTTAATTTTAACAAAAAGAGTGGGGTTCAAACGAATCTCACTTTTTTTACTGTGATACCTCAATCAACCATTTCGTGAAAAAGCATGATGGACTCCTACTAACCAAATGAAAGCTATCAAGCTGCGTTTGGCGGTTTTCATTTGTTTAGTAGCGTCTTGCTTTCACGGGAAAGAAAAGGAGTAATTATGTCAGAAAAACAAGTATTCAAAACGACATGGGGCGGCCGTCCCCTACAAATCGAAGTCGGTCAATTAGCAAAACAAGCCAATGGAGCAGTATTAGTCCGTTATGGCGATACAGTGGTCTTAAGTGCGGCTGTAGCATCAAAAGAAGCAAAAGATACAGATTTCTTCCCATTGACAATCAACTATGAAGAAAAAATGTATGCGGCTGGGAAGATCCCTGGGGGTTTCATCAAACGTGAAGGACGTCCAAGTACAGAAGCTACTTTGACTGCTCGTTTGATCGACCGTCCGATCCGTCCGATGTTTGCGGATGGCTTCCGTAATGAAGTCCAAGTAACAAATATCGTGATGAGTGTCGAAACAGATTGTTCACCAGCAATGGCTGCTATGCTAGGTTCTTCACTTGCGTTATCGATTTCTGATATCCCATTTGATGGACCAATCGCTGGAGTAGAAGTTGGTCGTGTCAACGGTGAATATGTCTTGAATCCGACTGTTGAACAAGCAGAACAAACAGATATCGAACTAAGTGTTGCGGGAACAAAACAAGCAATCAACATGGTTGAAAGTGGCGCTAAAGAAGTATCTGAAGAAGACATGTTAGGCGCATTGCTTTTTGGTTTTGACGCAATCAAAGAATTAGTGGCTTTCCAAGAAGAAATCGTTCAAGCAGTGGGCAAAGAAAAAATGGAAGTTTCTTTACTACAAGTAGATGCTGGCTTGAAAAAAGAAATTTTTGATGCTTCATACAGTACGATGAAAGCGGCCGTTATGACTGAAGAAAAATTGGCTCGTGAAGACAACATCGAACAAGTGAAGATCGATATTCGTGAAGCTTATGCAGAAAAATTTGCTGGACACGAAGAAGAAGATCATTTATTAAAAGAAGTCAAACAAATCACGGAAGACCTTGAAAAAGATGTGGTACGTGAATTGATCACGATCGATAAAATCCGTCCTGATGGTCGTAAACTAGACGAAATCCGTCCATTGTCTTCCGAAACAGGCTTGTTGCCACGTGTCCATGGTTCTGGGTTGTTTACTCGTGGACAAACACAAGCATTATCTGCATGTACTCTTGCACCATTAGGGGAACACCAAATCATTGATGGACTTGGTGTGGAAGTCAGCAAACGATTTATCCACCATTACAATTTCCCTCAATTCTCTGTAGGTTCAACTGGGCGTGCTGGTTCACCAGGCCGTCGTGAAATCGGTCATGGAGCATTAGGCGAACGTGCATTAGCACAAGTGATCCCTTCAGAAGAAGACTTTCCTTATACAATCCGTTTAGTAGCGGAAGTATTGGAATCAAATGGTTCTTCTTCACAAGCAAGTATCTGTGCGGGTACATTAGCATTGATGGATGCAGGTGTTCCTATCAAAGCACCAGTAGCAGGTATTGCTATGGGACTTGTATCAGATGGCGAAAACTATACGATTTTAACGGATATCCAAGGGTTAGAAGATCATCTAGGCGACATGGACTTCAAAGTAGCTGGAACAAAAGAAGGTATCACAGCACTTCAAATGGATATCAAAATCCAAGGAATCACGGAACAAATCTTAAAAGAAGCATTGACACAAGCAAAACAAGCACGGATGGAAATCTTAGAAGAATTGACTTCAACGATTGCTGCACCACGTGAAGAATTAAGCCAATATGCACCGAAGATCGAAATGATCCAAATCGATCCAGCGAAAATCAAAGATGTGATCGGTAAAGGTGGAGACACTATCAACGGTATCATCGAAGAAACTGGTGTAAAAATCGATATCGATCAAGATGGTAAAGTAAGTATTGCTTCTTCGGATAAAGAAATGATCCAAAAAGCAATCAAAATCATTGAAGACTTGACTAAAGAAGTGAAAGTCGGCGAAGTTTACCTTGGTAAAGTCGTTCGAATTGAAAAGTTTGGGGCTTTCGTCAACTTGATCAAAGGAAAAGATGGACTTGTCCATATCTCTCAACTAGCAAACGAACGTGTGAATAAAGTAGAAGATGTTCTTAAACTTGGAGATGAAGTACTTGTAAAAGTTACTGAAATCGACAAACAAGGACGAGTAAATCTTTCAAGAAAAGCAATGCTAGCTGAAGATGGTACTGAAAAAACAACAAACTAATCGAAGAAATTTAGATTCAATGTTTTTTCTAATGAATATGTCTGGAGCAACAGATGGGGAAGAACCTCAATAAATAAGTGGATTTTGCGGGATTTGTTTTTCAAATTTTTGAGAAGACCGATTTTTTGAGAGTAACTCCCACTGTCCACTCCAAACGAAAGAACGAGAGAAAAGTATGTTTACTTTTGTCTCGTTCTTTTTTGTCTGAGCAAAACTATCTGAAACTTACAGTCACATAGCCAACTTCGATAGTTATTGTATCGTGCGCCTACTTTTTTCGGCGTGAAATTCAGCGTTACGTGAAGTGCGGTATTCGCTCATCGTTTGCCCTGTTTCGCGTTTGAATTTTTTATAGAGTACAGAAGGATTGGTGTAACCTAATTTTTCGGCAATCGAGCAAGTCGTCTCATTGGTAAAAGCCAATAATTTTTTGGTATTGGCGATTTTTAGCTGAGTGTAATAAGCGGAAAAACTTAGATTCAAATTGCGTTGGAACAGCTTCTTCAAGGTGCTGATCGAACAGTTCAACTCTTGGGCTAATTCTGATAACCGATAGACTTTGTCAGGGTGGTCATTTAAGATGGCGGTCGCGCGGTCGATTAGAGTCACATCAAGTTCATTTACAGGTGGTAGGGCATCAACAAATGTGGCTTGGTACTTGCCAAGTTTGATTTTATCTTCCAATTGGGTAGTGATCAATTGTACAATGGATTCACCATGACGCACGAGCAAAGTGATTTTTTCATCTTCTGACAGTGGATGCTGATGGTAAAATTGGATCAATTGAGGAGTGAATTGTTCAACTTCTTTTTTCTGAGTGGTCACAACAGACGGAATCAATGTGTAGTTTTGCTGTTTCAATTGACCGATAAAAAGGGTGCCGACATGCCGTCCATCAGCGTAAATCGGGAAAATGATGTTCACGAATTGATAGGGACAACGATAAATCAAATGCGATTTTTTTTGTTGGATACAGTGAGTAGCAGCGCGGCGATCAGATTGCAAACAAACCTCTTTTGAACGGGCAGTTTCACAAAAAAGACAAGCGTTGGTGATTTCCGTTACTGGTTCACCTTGACTATCAATCAATAAGAGTGATGCACCTAATAATTTGGTGGTTGTTTCTTGAAGAGTTTGCCAAGTCTCTAAATCCTTTTTCAATTGCCGTAACATATGATTACCTCCTTTTTTAATGAAAGTATATGTCGAATACAGAGCTTTGTAGTTTTTCGCTTTGTTTTTGTATTTCTTCATATTACAAATAATGAAGGCTTTCATCTTTGTTGTGAATATTTTATACTAATAGTGGTAGTTATTGTTGCATCGTAGTGAATTAGTCCTTTATGTGATATTATCCTACAATGATGGAACTAGTTCCCAAATATTATCACCAACTGCGTATAAGTACATACTATCCCCCTCCTCGCTTTTGATAACTTCATTATGTAGGAGGAATTCATCTTTTTCTTAGAAAAGTATGGTATTTCGTCATAAAAAGGAGACGTGAACATGGATCATTCGAGTTTAATCAAAAAGCTAAGACTGGAACGAGGACTATCGCAAAAAAAATTAGCGCAAGGTATTTCACAAAGAAGCACGTTAGCTTCATTTGAAAATAATGCGACAAAAATATCTTATAATATTTTGATTCAATATTTAGACCGAATGAATGTCACCTTAGAAGAATACCAATTTATGCTTGATGGTAATAATTTGAGTGAAAAAAGAAAGTTATCAAAAGTTTTTTTTGACAAGCTTCGTCGACACTATGACTCAGAATTTGCCAAATTCCTGAATGAGCAATATTATTCGACGGATGATTATTATTACAAACTTTTGCATGCTAGCTATGTTCTGATTAGGAAAAGAGAAAACGATGCTATTCAAGTCGATTCTATAGGTGCTCAAAAAATCATTAAGGATTATCTTGATTCCATCGAAAATTGGGGCAGGTTCGAACTATCGATTTTTATCAATACGTTATTTTGTTTTAGTGATGAGTATATTTTCGATCACTCGAAACGCTCAGTCAAAAAAATGAAAACGTATGTTGATGACCTATATTTTAATCGCGATATGGCGTCTTTTTTGATTAATGGAACGCAGTTGGCTTTTGAACGAGATTCAACTGAACTTTTCACTTATTTCTTTAGAGAACTAAAACAGTTTTCTGACAAATTTAATAGCACGGATGCAAAAATTGCATGGAAAGTTTTCTCTTTTTTATCGACGGATGATATTTACGATCAACAGAAAAAGGCGGAACTGGTTTTTGCTTTACATTTTTGGGAGAAGGATAATTATGTACGCTATGTAGAAGAAAAAATCAATTTGCTTGGTGATGTAAAATGAAGGTACAGATAAATGTTAAGCCAACAAAGTAATAGGTCTCAATTTTTTTGATACATAAAAATGCCTAAAAAGTATAAATATCAGTGATGAAATTCAGTTGGTGTAAATTTAGTAAATTGTACCTAGAATTCGATATCCTTGCAAGTATATTATGGTATGTTTAGGTATTATTGATAGTTCATCGAGATTGAAAATGTATAAATACCCCAAATGGAAGCGAAGAGTATCTCTAAAAACATACCAATTCGTTCTTTTTTGCGATATCATAAATGTATTCCAAAAAAATTTTAAGAATGAGTAGACACTAAATTATCTGAATTATCAGAAAAAACTCCGAGGATTTTTTTATTGTCGAACAACAGTATCCATACAAAGTAAATGAAGTATTTCGAAATGTATAATTTTAAAAATTGGATCGAACAACGAAAGAAAATCGTATTGTAACTTGGATAAATCATAAATTGGTAAATATCTAAGTTTGCTGATGTACAAATAGTAGTATGGAAATAGGGGGTAAAGGAAATGAAAAAAACGGGTTATCTTTTTAGTGGCTTAATGGCGCTTGAACCAGTTTTTACTTCATGGGCGTTCTCAAGAGTTTTTGTCTTGGTTTCAGGACATTCTTATCAAACAATTGTTCAATTTATTGGTTTGGTCTTAGCTTTCTTTGTTTTATTTGCTGGGATAAAGGCGGCTAGAACATGGTTTGTCAACCAATATGTCAAAGAAGTAAACGCGGACATCAAGCATTCGGTACTGATGCAAGAATATGAGAATCAAATAAAGCACGAGACAGAAATTACCCCTGGTAGAGTTGAAAAAACGATTTCCTTTATCCAGAATGACTGTAAACAATATGAAGAAAAAAACTTGATGCTTCGGTTTGACGTTGTCAGATTAGGGACGACAGCTGTCTTTTCCATTCTTTTTGCTGTGTACAATAGTGCTTTATTAGCTGTTATTTTTGTTGCATTTTCTTTTTTGCCGATAATTGTCCAACATTTTACGAAAGATAAAGTAAAAAATGCGACTCAAGCATGGACGAAGCAGGCGAAAGAATTTTATTTAGCGATGACTGAATTTTTAAAAGGCCTACCTGCTTTTTATCAGTACGGAGCGATTGGCGAAAATGAAAAAGTGCTCCAAGGGGAAATTGATAAAATCGAAACAAAAAACAAAAATATGAAAACGACGTTATCTTTGGCTGGAGTAATGATTGAATTGATTGGCTATATTGCTTTTTTCATTCCGATCGGCTTTGGGATTGTTTTTGTGAATGCTCAGATGATTACGTTAGCAGCTTTTATGGCTGTTCTTAACGTGAACAATGGCATCATCAATTCGATCATCAGCTTAATGAATATCAAAAATTCGATTGATAGTGTGTCAGCTATCGAAACCGAGATAAAAGATACAACGAGTACTAAGCTGTCACCAGTTATTGATTTGTCATCGAAAAGCAATCAGTTTGAATCACTGAAATTGGAGGGCGTTCAATTTCAGTATAATGGCAAAGAAATCTTGTCCGCCGTTGATTTGCAGATAAATAGTGGAGAAAGAATTTTGATTCAAGGAAAATCTGGCGCAGGTAAATCAACATTACTAAAAATCATTGAAGGGCGGATCATACCAGATGCCGGTCGTTTGACGATGAATGGGACTTTTGCATCAACATCTGATGTGAACCATCTATTTGGTATCATTCATCAAAAACCTATCATTTTTAAAAATACATTGCTTTATAACTTGACGCTAGGAAAAACGATCGACTTAAAAATAATCGAAGAGGCATGTGAAAAGGCAAATCTGACAGAACTCGTTGCCAGATTTGGTTTAACTGGGAATCAACGTCTTGACCCTGATTCAAATCTTTCAGGAGGAGAGATGAAACGAATCGAAATCGCTAGATCACTGGTTTTTGATCGACCGATTCTAATCGTTGATGAAGGAACGGCTTCTTTAGACGAACAAACTTCAGCAGAAATACACGAGAATCTATTCTCGTTAGGGCGCACGATCATCGAGGTAGATCACCACATTCCGCAGAATTTATTGAATCACTATAGTCAACGGTTGGTGCTGGAATCTGGTAAGTTGAGCAAAGAGATATAGATCTATTTTTGGGGTAATCTCATTCTTTTATGAAAGTAACACAGTAAAAAGGAAGAAATATTTAGCTCATGGTGGTTTCATCATGATGCTTTTTTGTTTTTCATGATTAACTAATTGATTCTCGCTACAAAATTGGGAATAATCTCTATGGATACCAGATAAAAATCGAACCACTTAATCCTTGGTCGATTCGCTAAATCAGCGTAAAATAGGCATATAATCAGTTTTTAGAAAAAGGAGGGACCGAGATGCTACACTTTTTACTGACATTGATTGTTGGAGGCATATTAGGACTTATTGCTAGCTTGATATTAAATGAAGAAGTACCAGGAGGTGCAACAGGCATGGTATTGATCGGGTTCTTGGGTAGTTGGCTTGGCGAATCCATTCTTGGAGAGTTGGGTCCTTCTATCAGTGGCTTCTATCTTGTTCCTTCCTTGTTGGGGGCACTTTTTTGTCTAGGTGTTTATACGTTTTTAGCCGATTATATTCGCCGACATTATTGGAAATAAAAAATAGCTGAAATGATTGACACATTAGAATCTTCCTAAGATAATGAGGAGACACTTAGAAAAAATCTGAACAAAGGCAGACTTTCAGGAGTGAATGTTAGAGGAAATGAGGAAGAAAGTTGACAACAAAACATAATACTAAGAAGATTTCAATGGCCGGTCTTTTAGTGGCAATGGGCGTTGTATATGGAGATATCGGTACCAGTCCATTGTATGTAATGAAAGCCATCGTCGAAGACAACGGCGGACTACGCGGAATCAATCCGGATTTTGTGATCGGTTCTGTATCATTGATTTTCTGGACGCTGACGTTGCTTACTACAGTCAAATACGTGGTGATTGCATTGAACGCAGATAACCACGGTGAAGGAGGAATCTTTTCTTTATATACCTTGGTAAGAAAAGGTGGCAAGTATCTGATTATTCCTGCGATGATCGGTGGTGCGGCTTTACTAGCAGATGGTGTGTTGACGCCTGCGGTAACTGTCACAACGGCAATCGAGGGGTTAAGAGGTATCCCACAATTTTTTGATCGTTTTGGGAATGATCAAAATATTATTGTTATTATTACTTTAGTGATTATCTTAGTGTTGTTTATGGTTCAACGTTTTGGGACAGAAGTTGTCGGTAAGGCGTTTGGACCAATCATGTTTTTATGGTTTACTTTTTTAGGTGTGATGGGATTGGTGAATTTCAGTCAAGATTGGACAGTGATCCGCGCATTGAATCCTTATTATGCAGTCCAATTGCTGTTAAGTCCGGATAACAAACTAGGATTATTTATCTTAGGGAATATCTTTCTAGCAACAACAGGTGCAGAAGCGCTATATTCAGATCTAGGACACGTAGGGAAATTGAATATTCGCTTAAGTTGGCCATATGTAAAAATATGTCTGGTATTGAATTATTTCGGACAAGCTGCTTGGTTGCTGACTGTGTACCAAAATCCAGAGATGCAGCAGATCAAGAATCTGAATCCATTTTTCCAGATGTTACCGAATGGCTGGTTGATCATTGGGGTAGCGTTCGCGACTATTGCCGCAGTTATTGCTTCACAAGCTTTGATTACAGGCTCATTTACGTTAGTTTCTGAAGCGATTAAATTGAAACTATTGCCGCGATTGAAAATCATGTATCCAGGTAGCAGTATTGGGCAAATGTACATTCCAGCAGTCAACTTGATTTTATGGCTTGCCTGTTCATTAGTTGTTGTAACCTTTAGGACTTCCCATCATATGGAAGCAGCGTATGGTCTGTCGATCACGGTTACGATGCTGATGACTACAGCATTGCTCTATTTCTATTTGATCCAAAATGGGTATTCTAAATGGTTTGCACATATTGTGACTTTCTTTTTTGGCGTAATCGAGATCGTCTTTTTCATCTCAAGTATCGTAAAATTCTTCCACGGCGGCTTTGTTGCAGTCTTGATCGCATTAGTAATTTTAGCGGTCATGTTTATTTGGGAGCGTGGGAATATCATTCGCGAATCTGTAGCGGAAGATGTTGCATTGAAAGAATACATTCCACAACTGGCTAAATTGCGCGATGACAGATCGTTGCCACTTTATCAGACAAATATCGTGTTATTGGTACCTGATATGGCTGAAGGGAAAGTGGGTAGACAATTCGTTTATTCGATCCTTGATAAACGACCAAAACGAGCACGTGTCTATTGGTTTGTCCATGTGGAAGTAACTGATGAACCGTATACAAAAGAATATCAGATCGACATGATGGATACGGATTTTATTGTACAAGTCAACTTATTCTTAGGTTTTAGAGTCCAACAAGAAATCAATGTGTATGTTCGTCAGATCATCCATGATTTAATGAAACAAGGACGTCTTCCTAAGCAACCACAAACTTACTCTTTGACGCCAGGTAGAGAAGTAGGCGATTTTCAGTTTATCTTGATTGATGAAGTTGTTTCAAATGTCACAACGTTGAATAAATGGGATCGCCAAATCATGCAGGCAAAACTCGCAATCAAAAAATATGCAACGACCCCAGAAACATGGTTTGGTCTGGAATACAGCGAAGTCAAGCACGAAACAGTTCCATTGTTGATTGGTTTGACCAGAAAAACGTGGTTAAAAGAACGAAAAAAAATAACTGAAAAACCTCAATAAAAGTTGGGATAAAAAATGAATGAACTACCTGAATGAGGTTGGGACAGAAGTGTTTAACTCCGAGAAATAAGAAGAAATTCACGAAAAT
>OLSK01000302.1_pt1 | contig 46249 bp, 70 predicted proteins | sample 1672781 | NCBI WGS metagenome assembly OLSK01 (sample SAMEA3136723, study PRJEB25190) | human gut metagenome | biome: human gut; feature: human-associated habitat; material: faeces | place: Austria | collected 2013 | reverse complement strand
TTTTCACCTTTATTTCCAATTCAAAATAATTATTCAGTTTTCTTTATATATACATCTTAATTCATAAACCAAACATTATTTCATATTTCTTATAATTAATTCTAATCGTTTATTTAGGTTCATTCAATACGCAATATTTAATTAAGAAAACATAGTCTATTTAGATTATTTGGTAATATATGCTAATTATCTATCATATCATCTTCAATCGAGTCAATGTGATTATGTATTCTACACGCCAGATCAAAAACATTTTACGTATCGTAACTATTACGATAGTTACTGGAATCCATTTATGGTTCGATTTGGATATGATCAAACACCACATTGTTGCAGACACACATGTGTATCTCTACTTGCAGCTGCACACGTATCACAAACATATCAAAAACTAATAGTTGGTCACAAAGGTGTTAATACACATCGAACCGTACTCTACAATTTCCCTTTCCACTTGCTTGTTGAGTGCAGTTCTCCAAAGCCTCTTTGAACACAGAATTTCATTCTGTGGCTACACGTTTTGCGAACGCTTTTGACTAGAACCAGCTTACCGCTGGCTGTGGTCTTTTTCTTTTAATTTAACTTGATTATTAGTTTTAATATTCAAATAATTTGGCAATCAACACTTTGAGTTCACCCAAAGCAGCTGGCGTTCCAACAATGACTTCCAAACATTCATTTCCAGTACGATAAACAACAACCTGTATAGGAGTGGCGTTCGATTGACAACGATGATCAGCTAATGACTTTGGTAACCAGTGACACAAGAGAAATAAACGAATTATAGTCATTGGAAAATAAATTCGTTTGCTTCTTTAGAATCATTGACATAGTTATAATAGCTAAAAGCATACTATTCACTTTCAAAAATTTAAAATTTTTTATTTTTTGAAAGTGGCATATTGCATACAAAGATTATAATCGGATATAATACAAGTAAGGATGACTTTCAAAAGTTTAAAAAAATTCATTTTTTGAAAGTGAGGCAACACTATGAAAACCATTGAAAGAACTGAATACCTAAATCGAATAAAGAATCTGAAGGATACGCCTGATATAAAAGTTATTACCGGTATCAGAAGATCGGGTAAGTCAATACTGATGCAGGAGTATATCCAGTATCTGAAAGACAACTTTAATGATATCAACGTTATCTTTATTGACTTTATGGATCTTTCATTTGAACACCTGAAAGAGTATCATGCGCTTCATGCCTATGTTGAAAAACGATATGTGGAAGGAAAGTCGAATTATCTTTTCATTGATGAAGTGCAGATGTGTCCAAATTTTGAACTGACTGTAAATAGCCTATATTCAAAAAGAAAATATGATATCTATATCACCGGTTCCAACGCTTTTTTGTTAAGTGCAGATTTAGCCACTCTATTTACTGGGCGTTATATTGAAATTCATGTCTATCCATTCAGTTTCAAAGAATATTGTAATTACTACGACAACAACCACGACATAGAAAAGCTATTTGAAGATTACACCATCAAAGGTGGATTAGCTGGGTCCTATGCCTACAACACCGAAAAAGACAGGAAGGATTATATCAAGGAAGTCTATGAAACAATTGTTACAAGAGACCTTGTACAGAAGTATTCCCTGCCAGATACTCAGGTATTACAGCGCTTAAGTGAATTCCTTATGGACAATATATCAAACCTGACCTCACCAAGCAGAATCAGCAATATGCTATCCGAAAAGAACATATCAACTAATCATGTCACCATTGGAAAATATATCAAATACCTGTGCAACGCCTTTGTTTTCTATGATATCAAGCGCTACGATATCCGTGGCAAGAAATATCTTGAAAGCACAGAAAAGTTCTATTTAAGTGATATTGGCATACGTTATGCTGTTCTTGGTACAAGAAACATGGATTATGGCAGAGTATATGAAAACATGGTCTGTCTTGAATTATTACGTAGTGGCTATGATGTCTATGTTGGAAAGCTTTATCAGAAAGAAATCGATTTTGTTGCCCAAAGAGGTAGTGAAAAAATCTATATTCAGGTAAGTGACAATATCACTGAAGAGGAAACATTCAAAAGAGAATATTCGCCTCTTTTACAGATCAAGGATGCATATCCAAAGATTATCATCGCCAAAACCGGTCATCCAAAGTATTCATATGAAGGAATTGAAATCTTTGATATCAGGGATTGGTTGCTAAATAAAAAACAAGCTATATAATCAAAAAATTAGTAAGATTAAAAATATTAAACACATCAGCATTTACTGGTGCGTTTCTTTTGAAGGAATTGCCGAACGTACTGGTAAGTCTTCTGAATTCTTGGTAATGTGAAAAAACGCAATTCCTACCTTTTTTGGAAAGTATATAAAGTAAAATTACGTTTTGTGCGTGCTTTTCGTTAACTGAGGAGTTAATTTTGCTACTTATAAGCGTGCTGTATGCGTGCTTAAAGAGACTTTTCAACACTATTCACAACAATTCACAGAAATAGAAAAAACCACCCCAAGCCCATATATAAAGGGTTTGAGTGGTTTTGAATCTCTTTGCAGAGTAGTCAAAAGTATGTTCTGACTAACGTTTAGAGAATTGCATGAGCCTTTATATAAAGCACATATGTAGAATGTTGTGGCCTTTTTGTGTCCTATTGCTTTTTTGTGAGCCTTTCCTAGACGTTATCACAAGGCTTTTAACATAAAAAAAGAACCTACGCACGAATGCATAGGCTCAATTTTTTTACTTAAACAACTTCAAAATCTTTTCGACAATCTTCAATAGTAATTCAATCAATTTATTGATTCCAGATACATTAATTTCGTCTTTTTTGACAGAATCTGAACTGTTTTCATCCTTTTTAGACTCGTCATTTTTAGGTTCATCTTTTTTTGGATCAGACTTGTAGAAGTCGATATCGTTGAAGATAACATTTTTGTCAATTGGATTCGCACTGTACTGGTGCATCACTCCGACACTTGACTGATCAGACTGGATTTCTCCGTTATTCGCTCCCCAATTTGCGACCCAAATTGGATAAGTTGTTTCTACGAACGTGCCTAACCACGATGTGCTAGTGTACACACCAGTGTAGTAGCCTTGAGCACTCACATAGTCACAGAACACCTTGCAAGAGAAAGAACATCTTTCTTTTGTTAAGACGCCAGCTTTCTTTTTATAAGCATCGGCATCTTCCATATCAAACCAGATACCCATCTGGATGTTTCTGCCTTTGACAAGGCTGCAGATGTATTCTGCTTCTGCTCTAGCCTGCTCGTCATTCAATGCATAATCATAACAATACACACCATAAGGAATCTTCAACTGCTCACACTTATCTGCAAAGTATTCAAACTTCTTATCTGTATGCTCTCCGTAAGATGCACGTATGATCACGAAGTCATATTGTGACAAGTCAATATCCGAACTGTTATGTTCTGAGATATCGACTCCATATCCTTTGACATTCTTTTTCAATTCTGTTGTAGATGTAGATGGTTTGGAAGGCTCAGTAGTAGAAGGCTTTGATTCTTCCTTCTTTTCTTCTTCTGGTGCAGTAAACTTTGCCCACATCTGAGATCTGTCCTCTGTCGCAGATACCGCCACAAAGACTTTTCTATCCCCTTCTTTTCCGACAACGTATCTATGGCCATTTGTGACACACTTCCAGTAGTAGCGAATCTCGTCTCCTGAATTACATTGGCCAAAGATTTCGCCACTAGGATTGTCGTAGTGTTTATGCACACCATCCACAATGAATGTGGCCACTCCGTCCTCTTGTGTCAATTCAATGTCTTTCGTCTCTGGTGCACTGATTGTGGCCCATTGATCAACACCATAGGACTCACTGCCACTGACTGCTGCAAAACATCTAACTCCATTTGTATGTAGCCATGAGATCCATCTATGGCCAAGTCCGACCCACTTTTCAGTGTAGACTTGTTTTTCGTCTTTGACAAAAGAACCATATGCCGGTCCAGTTGGTGAGTCTCTATGGATAACGATATCGGTATCGTTGTTGAAAGTGGCCATTCCATTCTCTTTGATCAGCTGTGTAGCTAGGTATGCAGAAACGTTTGTGTAGAACTTAGGCCTCAAGTAACCCCACACTGCACCTTGATAGTTCAGTGGCCACAACAACGCTTGTGGCTTGCCTAAAACATTCTGAGAGAGCGCTCTGCCCTCCCAGTATATAAAGATGTGGCCATATCTAGAATCACCGCCTACAGACACTCCTACGTCACCATTTTGGGGAGCACCTGTAACAACATCAAAATAATTCAAAACACCATTACTAGCTCGATTGAACCACCAGGCTTTGGCATGGCCACGTGCGACACATGGCTTGCTAGCCCATGCCATCAGTCCCTGAATCAGTGACACACACTGGCCGCCATATGGCTCATCAACCTGAACATAATTGATATTCATAATCTGGCCCCTATTATTAAAGACCTTACCATTTGCATAATTTTGGAATTCTTGCGAAGTACCCATGCTCGCCCTCCTAATTTTTCTCGACTAAAAAGTCCTGAATTTCTTTTCGTGTAGCCTTTAGGCTTTCTTTATCATCTTCTGATAGCATTCCATCGAGGATGGCCATGTTCGCCTTTAACATCAGATCGCCTCGCTTCTTATCCTCTTCCAACCGGTCATCATGATCTGATAGGATGCGAGTATGTTCCTCTAATTTGCGATTGATACCTTCCTGATTCAGCGTTATCTTCTCAAGTGAATTCAATCGTTCGTTATCTCGATGTAATAATTCTGTATGTCTTTTCACCGTTTCTTTAAGATCATCGCTAGGCTTTTTTAATTCCTTGATAATCTTAACAGTGGCCCAGACAAGGCCAATAAAAGTAAGACACCATACAATCTGTTCACTAGTAATCACAAAGTTCATTACCAGCGCCCTCACTAATTTTCTTTCGTTGTATCTACTTCAGGAAGTCCGGCCAACGATGTCAAAAGTGATAAGATGCCGGCTAAAGCGGTGCTCGATACAACAACTTTAATATCCACTTGTTCCATCATTTGTGACGTTCCAATCATCGCAATTGCAGTCTGACACATTGTTTTTAAGCAGCGTGTGCATGCTGCACTCCACCATTTAGTATTTTTTAATTGTTCCACATTCTATCTCTCCTTACTAACTCCATAATTGTCAACAATGTGCCAGTCATCACATGCACAATTGCTGATTGTGTATACAATATCGTCTGAATCCGTTAATTTTAAATCAACACCATCTTTTGTATGGATCATGATGATTCCATCGACGATATGCCAATATCCGCTCCAGTGACTACGTGCCACCTTGTGGCCACGAGTCATCGAAATAAATGCAGATGCAAAATTCATATACAATTCCTCCTATATCAACTCAACGTTTTCAATCTTTGCACGAATAACTAAGATGTCCATATATCTTTTCATGGCATCTAATTGAAGATCATAGATTTCTCTTGGGCAAGTTGGTTCGAAGTTCAACTTTCCTTCGTCCCACTTTTCGCACATGACTTTCAATTTGTCGTGACGAACTTTTACTTGAAAATACTCGCCTTTGAATCTGTCTTTGTAATCTGCAGAGTTCATCAACTCTACGTTTCATTTAATTCCATAGTTTTCCTCCTACTTGTATACCTTTCCGGTAATTTCTTTATATTCTTCTGGTGTGATCAAACCTTTTTTGACCGCATTCTTAACTGCAGTTAGTGGCCACACTTTGGCTCGATAGTACATTTTGATTTTTTCAAATAATTCTGAATGTTCCATTTTCCTAACCCTCCAAAATTGTATCTGTCATCATGGCAGTGTATAACACTTGTGCCTGGATTTTTTCTACAGCACTAAGTGTTGGCACTGGCTCATAATCTAAGTAGTTTTCCGGATTGTTCTTCAAATCATTCAAATCAATGTTTGAAGTCAATTCACAGAATTCGTTGTAATCATATTCATAGTAGTGTTCAGAAGGACACATTTCTGTAGCTTCTGTATCACCTTCTGTCTCATTCAAATAAACATAAACATAAACTTTATCCTCAAATGTAAACGTCTGCACATTTGGCATTTTCTTGTAAAACTTTTGTCTTATCATACTTTGATACAACCTTTCTAGCCTTTTTAAATAAGGCAAATAGATTATTACTTTTTAGATATTGTTGAGAATCAGAATGTTCTAATAATCCTTTATAAGAAAGCAACGTCTTCGCATTTGTCACACTGTTTGGTGCTCTTCTGAACTTGGTGACCGCTCTTCTGATGTGTCGGAAAGTTTTTCTTCGAATCGTTATGTGATCACGATAGATTTTAAATCCCATCATATCAACGAAGTCATCATCACCAATTTTGAAACATCGCCAGGAATCTTTAAGATCCAATCCTTTAGTGCGCATTTCTTCTTCTAGTATTTCTACTGCACGCATCATATCTTTAGAATTAGATCCTGCGATAAATAAATCATCCATATAGAATAATGTTTTATAAATAAGATTAACTCTTTGAATTGTTCCATTTCTTTTATGTCTGATTCTGTATGATCTTTCCTGAATCTTGTGATATACATCCATCAAAAACAGATTACCAAGGTACTGTGATAGATATGATCCAATACTTAAACCTTTTTTGAATGTCCTGATCAGAGTCTTTATAAGCCACATAAGATGCTCATTCTTAACTCTTTTTTCTAGCCAAGCAATAATCGTGTCCTGCGGAATCGATTCATAATATTTACGGATATCGAACTTACACACATAGTTGATTCTGTATTTTCCATTGTGCTTTTCCGACAACCATCGATGTATGGCCAAAGCTCCATAAATTTGTCCTCTATCCGGTAAAGAAGCACACTGGTACTTTCCTAATCCTGCAATCAATTCTGATAATCCAGCAACTGCGATATAGTCATATATCTGTTGTTTTATATCCTGGATGCCGATAACTCTTGCCTTTTGCGAACCAACATCATATATCGTTCGATACCATATAGGTACTAGATCCAACTGTCTGCACATCAATTCTTTCTGCAGTACAAGTGCAATGTTATCTATATCACCATATGTATCGAATAGTCTGACAATATCTGGTCTTGTCTTCTTTTTCTTTTGAAGACATCTATGTATACAGTCTTTTATTAAATCTAAATCAGTAATATCTACATTTTTACATTTTCTTTTCATTGAACTTTAAATCCTTTTTCGATTGTTTGTGTATAGGGTTTCGACAAAAGGTCTACTAGTCTACGTTCGTCACAAAATTTTACATCACAACATGACGTTGTCGATGTGAGCATCTATATGATGACTTACTCCAGTTTCCTGGGCTCGCGAGACATGGTTAATGTATTTAATTTATAAACAATCATGCGACAAGTAGTTCCACCTGGCATTGCCAAGGCCATTCCTGCAATTCAAGTAACAAAGGCCGGCATTCGAGCCATTCCTGAGGTTACCGCCCTACCATGAATCCTCTAAATTTAATATTTAATTGTTAGCTAACAATGCAAGGGGGATGTCCCCTTGCAACCCCCGATTGAACAATCAATCGAGCGACAAGCAGAGCCACCCGGCATGGCCAAGGCCATACCAGCAATCCAAGAAACAAAGGCCGGCACTCGAGCCATTCCCGAGGCCACCGCCCGTAAGATATTCTCGTGTTCCACTTGTTGATTGTCCTCCGGCATAGAGCATATCTCCTACACCTTGGCTTGAACCGGAACCGAATGCAGATGGGAACCATGCACCATCCACGATAGAGATATCTCCAATCCACGAATCCGAACCATCTGCCTTGGCCGGAATCGTTCCAATCTTTGTATAAGTATTCTTAATTGTGGCTTCTGACGATGAGCGAGCTACGCCTCTAGGTGCACGATATACATCTTTCGAATAATCCGCATTAAAGATCATGACTGTATCACCTGGAATCGTCCATCCACCAACGCTGAATTCTAGTCCTTGGATTCTATATGGATGTTTTCCATCTGTATTAGATACTGGTGAACCATCGTGATGGCCAATAACTACATCAGTGCATCCACTATCCCAATGCCACGAAGACATGTAGATGTATTGTGTTGCACTTCCTCCGGTCACTGGAGTTGTATCAAAAGGCTCGCAATCTAGATAAACCGCACAGTTATCTGCATCTAGATCATCGATTCTTAGAATCTTGGCCGCATATGCGTATTTATACATCGTTGAATTTCCTCTATCTAAATCCACAGATCCGTCACCTTTATCTCGTCCATATCCGACTATTACGCTAGATCCAATCTGCCATGATGCTTTTTCACTCTTTGGAATTGGGAAATACGTAGCTTTTGTCGAACGCTCCACACTGGATTTCGTCTGCATAGAATAGTTTGTATTTCCTGAGAAGATTGTCTGCGAGCTTTTAGTCGCATACTTAATCATCAACATGATGATTCCGAATGACTGTCTATCGATTCCGGCGCCCCAGTAACCAGCTCCTTTTTTCTGATAATTAGAAAGAATGTTATCATGACATTGATTCACTGTAACTTTTCCAGGTTGAGATCTCAATTTTCCGTCACTCGCAGTTACGCTGTGAAATCTAGAATAAATAAAGTAAGGCATTACTGTGCCATCTGCACGCACTGCAGCAAACCAAGGTTTTAACCCTAAAGCATGATTAGGTGAATCGGAGATCAACCATTCTGTATAATTCTCTGTTTCGATTTGTTTATAGTAGAAAGTCATCTGCAGAGCACCACAGTCAACTGCTCCAGTTTCCTGATAGTTTCCATCACCAATCATTGCGACTGGATACGCAAAGCCATCATCATATCGTTTATAGTTACACTCATACCACTTAAACAAAGGAATGTTCTTATAGTCATCTGTACCCTCTACAGTATCTGTACTAGGTTGGCAGACTAATCCAACATTGTCTCGTGTCTTTTCACATGAACTCGTTGGATTTGACGCAAACTTCCACACTTTTGTTCCATAGATTTTTCTTGTTCTCTGTGGAATAAACATTGCATTAAAATAGTCGGCACTGTATTTCTCGTACCCAGGCACCATCTTCTCAAGTGCATTCGCAACTCTTGTCAATTGTTCATCTGTGGCCAGAAACTTCTCTACATATGTTTCTGTAGATGCTGCTAAAGCTACTTCACTCGAATTCTCTGACATACTTTTCCTCCTTTAACATTCAAACCTAAAGTGTCAATCAAGTTATTGATCGTAACCACTGCGGCTGATTTTGTATTTTCTATATCATCAATCGCATTTGTGTGTTTAGATGCAATTGAATTCAAAGTATTGTCTGAATTCTTTTTGATTTCAGACAACGTACTTGTTTTAGTCGAATTGATTTGTTTAACCGCATCATCCGACACTTGTTTGGCATACGCTAATAACTGCATGACTTCGTCCTTGGACTCTGTGGCCACTGATCCAGTCACGTGCAATAAGCCTTCGGCCACATTGCCGATAGCTTTCAATGTATGCCATTCACGTTTAACTGTGCTACCATCTAGCATTTCTGCACACACCCAGAATTCAACGTTTCCTTTTTCTTTTAAGGCATTCGCGTCAACTTCCCAGGCAAAGCTGCAGACTCCGTTTGTGATAAATTTATTTGTGACTAAGTACGATCCAAACTCTCCGGCAGCATTCTTATAGATGATTCGAACTTGAGCGTTCGTCATATCAAATAATTCTGTTGGCCATGGATTCATTTGAAAATGTACTAGACATGCATTCTTATCGTATTGCACGCCCAATAGGTCACATCCTTCTGGAATTGCGATTCGCCTTGTCACACTGTCAATAACACAGACATTGCTAAATGATTCAGATTCGCTATACACTGTGATTCCCATATGTATAAATCTCCCTTCTATCCATAGTTCACACCTTTTTTGACACTTCCATTGATGTTCCTATAGACTTTTTTTACCTTTTTGATTGTTCCGTTGTGATTGTAATAAACGCGAGCAACCTTGACTCGGCCACCCTGATTGAACGCAATCTTCAACTGGTCTGCCGGAGTCGTAAATGATGCATATACACCACCCGTATATTGGACAGTTCCATTACGATCCACAACTTTAGTCGTTATCTTATAAGATGATTCTGGATTCAACCCAGTTACCTTGATAGATCCATTTCCATTGTCCGGACTGACATTCCATGTCTTTCCAGTGATTGCACACCACAGATACACTCGCCAGTAGTTTCGCACGTTTGATAGTTTGTAATCGATTGCCGCATCAAATGGATTGATGTTCCTTGGATTGCTGCACTCGTACACGCTTGGACCACCTACACTCTGTGATTCGCCAATAACCCCTGATGCAGAAAAGTTACCAAACGATGTGCTACATCCAGGCGTGTGATAAACGCTTGGCCCATTGCCAAACGGAAGATCTAGAGTGCCTGCCGCAAGAACTCCAGTCTGCGTTGCTCCTGATAAATTTACATTGAATGTATGCTTGTTTGTGTGAAACATAAAAACAGCCTCAGCCCACTGGAGGCTGTTCTGCCGATAATCTTCTTTAATAAACATGGAGTAGTGCCAACGCATCGCGATGTTTGGCCAACTTCCAACTAGCTCTGTCCAATAATCCACCATCATGTGGATTCCACTTGTATTGGATCCACAATCTTTTCTAGTCATATCTAAGCACCTATCTTTCTAATTGGAAGTAGAAATATCCACTAGGACAAGTGCTTGTGGTTGGTGCTGATGTGCCGACTCTCCACTTAAACTTTTCACACTCTGCGATTCGACTTGAAAGACTACTGTTTGCCTTTTCTAATTTTGGGATCTTATCCTCGACAGTCTTCACACGCTTACTCACATCTGTGATATCTTTCGTGTTGTCATTGATTGATTTTCCATGCGTAGTGATGTTGCCTTCATTTGTGGCCACTCGTTTGGTCACACCATCAATCAAACCTTTATTCGCTTTGATTTGATTCAATAAGTTTCCTGCAGTGTTTCCATCTAAAGCTTTTTCTAACTCTGCCAGTAATGCGTTGTATTGATCATACATCGGCTGTGTTGGAAGCTTGTTTGTTCCGTCCGTTACAATACCACAGAATGTTTCGTTTAAACGTGTGTCGATGATGTGTGCAGATGTGATTGCGGATGCATTACCTTGTACCTGGATGATTGCTAAAATAATTTCATAAATGTTTTCATTTCTAATTGGTGCTGTTGGCCTGCTTCCATTTCCTCTTACATACGTTAGAACACAATTGTTTGTAGCTTTTGTATATCTGCATGAAATGTAATCGTAGCGTGTAGTAGATGATGCGATATCAATTGATAAAGTAACATCGGAAGTGTTTCCATAAGTAAATCCACCAATCGCACTTTTAGCACTAAATAAAAATGCATAACCAGGTGAAACTTTAATATTCATTCCTCCGGCTGCAGATACTTTCAAATCATCTCCTGTCGCATTAAAGATTCCTGTTGTTCTACCAACATGATATAGACGAACATCTTCAGACAGATATTTTGTGTTATCTAAAGGATATGCTTTTTGTGCCATATTTAACCTCCTATTCTATTTGTAGAATTAAATTGATTTTGATGTCTTCGTTTCCCTCCTCCACAAAATCTATACCTGTAATACGTGCATAAACTTGTAGACTGTATTTAATACTAATAACCGGGACAATATCACCAAGATCATAATCTCTTCCTAAGATAATTAATTTATCTTCAGGATTTAAAGTAAAAGAGAAGACAAATGCGCCTTCCCTGGTTTCTAGTAATTTTTCTTCTCCACGAATACGGAGTAATTCGTTGTATTCGCTATCTGAATACGTTTGCTCATTTCCGTTTGAATCTTTGTATGTTCGTTGCAAATCTCTCGCGTCCACATACATTTCTATTAATGGCTCATTAGCCTCACGCATATCTACTGGAACCATTCTACGTTTCCCATCGTCATCGTCACCTAGAACATACGCAAAATTCTTGTATTTGGATAACTCTACTTCGTATCTTTGTGCTAAAACATTTCCTAGATCATCTGAAAATTTAGCTTCATCTCTTCTGGATCCGGAATATATTTCAAAATAATTCAATACATTATTCTTGACAATCTCTCGATAGCCGTATCCAACTAAAGCACAATACTTTTGAACTGTTTTTCTTAGACTTAACCAAGTTGTTTCGGAATCTGGTATTTTAGCTGTTAACCCTTTTGAATCTGCAACATTAATATCTAATCCGCGTTTATTTTCAGATACACATTTTAATAGCGATGATTCAACGTTTCTAACAGTCAATGTGTTTATATTAACTCGATCATCTAAATTATCCATATATCCACTGATAATTAATACCGTTTCATCGTCTTCCTTCGGTATAACAGATTTAATAAACATGATCTCATTCCGTTCCTGACAGACGATGCGATTGAATTCAACTAGATATTTTAAATTATCTGTTGTAGCTTTCGCATATATTACTGCTTTTCCTTCTTCACAATAACGAGGTTTCCATTGGATGCTTGTCACGTTTTGAAGCAATGCTTGCTTCTTTCCTTCACGATCATAAATAAAATAATTCATTAGACACCAGCTCTCACTGTTTCAAACGATAATTCTACAATTAAGTTTTGTTCGTTTGTATCAGCACTATATCTTAATACATTCTCACCTACTGCCAATTGGAAGAAAATGCTATCAAAATCCATCATCCAAAATACATTTATCACTTCTTCTCCACGAAGCAAGTGACAATATTTTTGATTTGTATAAGTACTTATTTCCAAGATATCTCCATTTTGCATCGTAAGATCATGATTCTTTCCAAACGATAAATGATCCTGTGTAACAACATTCACAATTTTTGGGTTCTTGATTTCAGCTTCTGCTTTCATTTGTAAAATAAACCCAGTTGGAAGATCTCCTTTGTTCGAGAATGTTAATAGTGGCTTCCATATTATTGTTGATATAGTAAATGGTTCAGTGCTTGAGTAACTTTGTGGAAACATAAAATTAGATTCAAGTTTATTAAAACTTATTAATTGTGCTTCTTTTTCTTTTGGATAAGGATATGCTGCATGCAGCATAAATTGGAAATCTTGCCAGTTCCTATCCCAACTAATGTATGGAGTTTCCTTTGGCTCGACATCCCAATATACATCAATTCCTTCTTCTTCATCAATATAACGAAATGTAGCTGCAACCCCTGGAAGAATTACAGCTAACATTTTCTTACGAACGTTTGGATCATTTTTGAATTTACCAGTAATCGTGAAATCTTTAGGTTCTACAACCTTACCAGTAATTGATGATCCAATTTGATTAGAAACTGTTGATTCGGAAAGTGTAATGCTATTTTTAGATAATCCCATATCATCTGTAATATGGATTCCTGTAGTTTTTGAAAACTCAATACTGTCACCATTTGCATTTGTATAGATTACCTTTCTCATGCCCACACACTCCTTTTCAACATTGCTTGTGTTCTAATTTCCATTTCGTAAGGACTAAGTTCCTTTGCAGAATTAATTGTCTGATAAAAGTTTGTAACCGGTCCTTGCGGAATACCTGTAGTATTTTTGCCTGGATCCACTTTAAATTTAGCCACGTTTCTTATATCACCAAAATTAAATGACGTTCTTGCACTTTGCATTGCTCTTTTGCCTAAATTACGCATAGCAATAATAAGACTATCGTCTTCTTCAACACCTGCAGCTGCACCCTGTGGAATAAATTGGCCAATTTCTTTTTTTGCTTTTCTAGAAGGTGACTTAATACCTAAGAAAGACTTCACAGAATCAAAAGCACTCTTCGCAATATTCATCAACGCATTTCCAATCGCTCCTCCGGCCGCTCTAATTCCACCTACAATACCACTAATGATATTGGATCCAATAGACCACCAATCATAAGAGAAGAACGCGCCAGCAGCCTGAGCTAGTATTCCAGGAATCACCCCAAGCAATTGTGGCACCGCCTGTAATAAACCAGTACCAACCATAATCAAGATTTGCACACCTTTGCCTAAAAAATCAGGTAAATGTGATGCGATTAAATTGAGTAAGTTCACTAATATACCTAGCAACGTACTAAGAATACTTGGTAGACTCTGTAAAATACCAGTAGCGATATTTTTAATTACTTCTATACCTTTTGCCAGGAATTCCGGCATTTTAGAAAGCAATGTATTTAACATCGAAATTGCAGTATTTGAAATACTTTCTACTACTGTTGGAAGACACGAAACGATGCCTTGCACTAAATATAAAATCAATTCCAAACCTGTTTCCATGAAACTAGGAAGATTTTCTAGCAAACAAGTAAGCATAGTTGTTACCATCGTTTGTATTTCAGACATGATAGTAGGAACGTTTGTGATAATTCCAGACACCAATCCGTCAATCACACTCTTTCCTTGTTCCATGAAAGCTGGTAATTGTAATGCGATTGTGCTAACCGCTTGAACTATCATGCTAGAAACCTGTGTACCTAATCCAGGAACGCTTGTAGTAAAAAATACTCCGATCTGAGTTAACATAGATCCTAATCCAGCTATCAATGCTGGAACAGCTTGACTAATACCTGTAACTACTGCTTGTGGCAGAGCTACAATAATATTTCCAACCATAGGCAATAAGTTGCCGAATATAAACGTTGAAGTTGTTTTAACTAGATTTGTCATTGGAACTGTAATGTCTGCACCAATTGAAAGATTTCCTAAGAAGTCTTGAGCAGCTGCTTTCATTGCTCCAAAAGATCCAGTCAATGTAGTTGATGCTTCTTTAGCTGTAGTCCCGGTAATATCTAGATTTTCCTGGATTGCGTGAATTGCTTCATATACATCACTTAAATTGTTGATGTCGTATTTAACACCTGTTAATTTCTGTGCATCCTGTAGCAATCGCTCCATTTCGGATTTCGTGCCACCATATCCAAGCTTCAAGTTATCAAGCATTGTATAGTTCTGCTTTGCGAATCCTTGATATGCATTTTGAACGGATTCCATATCTGAACCCATTTTGTTTACGTTGTCTGACATATCAATCATAGCCATGTTGGCCACATCTGCTGCCTTTGCAGTGTTCCCACCCAAGCTTGAGATCAATGACGCAGAGAATGATGTAACATTATTCATGTATTCATTCGCAGATACTCCGGCAGTTTTAAATGCCTGACTGGCATAATTTTTAACAGTATCAGCATTTTTTTTAAAGAGTGTTTCGACACCTCCGAGCGATTGTTGGAGGGATCCTCCTTGCGTTAACGAAGCCCCTAGAAAAGCCCCAATACCTCCGACGGTAATCACACTTTTTAAATTCGACACTAAAGCAGAACCAATTGTAGATCCGGATGATTCTCCGGCCGTCTGTGATTCTCCTTTTAGTGCATCAGTGATTTTTCCTTTAATACCTTTGGCAGATGGTACAATCTGCACATAGGCAGTACCTGCATTAGCCGGCATATTAATCACCTACCAATTCTTTTTTTAATCTTTCGAACTCTTCAACAGATTCAAAAGATTCAATATCCGATTCATTATCATTTGTTTTTCCCATTAATGCATCCACCATCATGGCAGGACGATTATTGCCTTCTTGCCCGTCTTTTGATTGGAACCATACCAATAAACTCAGACGATCCATAATAGATGCCAACAGAAAATCGCGTAATGATAACTTCTCATCCATCATTTTTAATTTGATTCGAGAATCATCCCTCAAGCCAACTGATAAAGTCGCTACTAGTCTTGCCGGTAGCGACTTATAGTTATATATCTGATACGTTTCTGCAAGATCACAAATTAACGCATCTTCATCTCTCGAAATCATGTTGGCCAGGGCTATTAGTTTTTTGTTTCTTTTTTTGCGGCCAGGATCTCTACAATCATTTCTGATACAGTTTGTGCAGAAACGATACCATCCTCTGTTCGAACAAAATCATACATTTTTTTCTTTTGTTCTGGTCCTAACAATAAAGTTAACACCTTAGACACTGCCAATAGGTTCCCATCATCAATATCAGCCAAAGCATCAATAAGTTCCATGTTGTCCGCTCTTTCGTCCGTAATTTCGAACGCGAAACCATTTTTAGTAACTCCACTAATCATTTCTACGCACCTGCTTTCTTTTTAAAATACTCATGATGTGTTGCGCCATCCTTATCAGGTAAAGCTAACATTGATATTTCGTAGCCCACTGGCTCATTGTCTTTATATGCAATTTCACCTAATTCAGTAAGCGAAGCTTGCGGAATCACAACACGTTTTAAAACCCCACCTTTTAGAATCATATCGATAACATAAGATTTATCCTCGAGTTCTTCCACTGTTGCTTTTACAGACAATCCTTCTTCTAAATTACCTGTAACATTCTTATCTCCATATACATTCTTTAATACATTTACATTTAATCCTTCGATTAATTTGTATTTAAAGATGTCGTTTTTTTCTGTTTGAGAATTTACAACAACATCTCCACCCCAAGCTTTTACCTGTTCGGTCTTCATAGAGTTGTCGTTTTTAACACCATCTTCTGAAATATAGCCTAAACTTACGAATGCTTTATCTAGTTCAGATGTAGCATCTGTAGGTAGCACAGTTCCAACATTTGCAACATACATAGAACCACCAATTTTAGGCTTTGCGGCAGTAACATTTTCAACACTAGACATATTTTTTCCTCCTAATATGTAATATCAAAAATACACTGGTAGCGATATTTTTTGGTACTTGGATCAGTGAAATTGTAATCACTGTTTAATTTGACCTTAAATATTTCATCCAGTGTAATCATGTTTTTCATTTTTTCAATAACTTCTCTGTTCAATAAAGCAGCCTCATACATCGAATCTGCATAAGACTGCAATGCAAAAGTAGCCATATTAATATGCTCTTCTTCTCCACTTCCTGTTTTTTCTATACGAACATATGTTTCTGGTGGATTTGGTGGGATCTCCATAAATACATCAACAGACAGAACTTCTTTTAAGTAGTTTAATAATACTATTTCAATCATTTTCCTAATGCCTTCATTAATGTATTATGCTTCAAATTACTGTAATACGCATGTGGTGTAGATGCCTTAACTTTTGCTCTAACACGTTTAGCACCTACTTTTGTCTCCAATTCATATCCTTCGCCACATGCCTCTAAAACAGATCTAGCTTTCTCTTCGCAAATCTGTTTAAGTTCATCAGATTTCAGTAATTGGCCAATGCCTTCATAATTCAATTTAAACTCAAAATCATTCATATCTTTCCACCATGACTTTCTTATTCCAACGTAAAGGAATCATTTCTGAAATGCCTTCCAATGGAATACCGAAGGATTTCCATTTATTACCAAAGAAAGAAATAGTTGCATCTGACCAGTCGTGATTATCGCCTTTTGGAATGGCCAATGTGTAAACTGCCTTTTTCCCATATAGATTGGTTGAATCTAGAATCTCCTGAGATGTTGAAGGACATACTAACACATCTTTTACCATTACTGGCTTATCTTCGTATACTGGTGCATTAAATGCATCTACTCCTACTTTTGTTTTTTCATATAGAACAACATCAATTCCTTTAATCATTTGTGCCACCACACATATCTATTGTTCGTATTTTCTGCTTATTCTTAATTCCTAATCTTACGAGTTCTGAATTTTTGATAAACAAGCCTCCTCCTGGAACTAAAAATGTGCCAGAAGCAGAATAGCCAAGAGCCGATTCCGAAAATTGAGACATCGGCTCTTTATCTGTAGACGTCATCAAGGTCCTAGCGACAACATCTACAGTTACTGATTTTGCTACTGTTAGTAAATCTGGATCTTGTGAAACCATTTGATCTAAATCTTTACCTCTTTTTTTTGCTTCGATTCTTAGAGAAGAACACACCACGGGAATTAATGCTCTAGCACGTTTTAATTCCTCATTGGTCATGTTTCTCCAAAGAACACCAACGTCATCGATTGTCGCGTAGTCCATTAATACCTCTATGCTGCAACTGCAGATTCAGTTGTAATCAATGCAAACGCATCAGGATCCAATACACAGAATCCTACATATGTTTCTGCACGCAATATGATTTGATTGGTTCTCTGTAAATCACCTTGATTGTCTGGATCACCAAATTCAATGATCTTCATAGGTACTTGCTCTGCATATCCCCATTTGACTGCATTTGCGAAATCACCGACAATTGCACGAATTTTACTATTTTTAAATGAAACTGTATTGTTTACACTATTTGCCATGCCTCCGAAGTTTGCTGGTTTATTTCCAAAGCGGAATTCAGGATATAAATACATTCCAGTTCCTGCAGCTTTAATTTTTCCTAATGCAGATGCGAATGCTGGCGCCATAGCAATACCAGTGACATCGCAATCTTTATCCTGAATCAACGCAACTGCGTCATCTAAATTTTCATCTGCAGTAGTTGCTGCATAAGTCACCTTATTTGTTACCGCTTTTGCGAAACAGTTTGTACCAATCTTTGCAGATTCAACTCCGTCTGCAGGATTTACGCCTTGGAAAATCATGATATCCACTGCACGTGCCATTTTTTTAGCAAATCCATCAACGAATTGTTGTAAATAAGGTAACTGCTTTTCTTCAGACATATTAATAAATTCGTCTGTTAATCTGTGCTGATATACGATTTTGATAGGTGTGATAGTTTTCTTTGCAAGATCTGCTTCTCCTGCTGGTTTATTTTCACCTTCACCAACGATAGAAGCTTCTCCATCCATTGAGAAAACCATTACATCAGTGCCTGCAAAAGGAATAGGTTCTTGTTGTGATAATAATGCAAGCGATGAAAAGCCTTTAGCTTTACTATATACATCTGTGACTAAATTTGACGGGAATAGCCCTGTACTTTTTGTGATTGTTGACATTGTTTTTTTCTCCTTTTAATCTTTAAATTGTGATAATAATTCTTTAACAGCTGCATTCTTGTCAGTGCTTCCGCCTGTTGATCCACCATGTAATGGCAATACAAAGGTTTTATTTGTTGACACTAATTCAGCTAATGTTTTTGCATCTGCTCTAAGTTCTTCTTCTGTGCTACCTTGTAAGCGTGATGCCATTTCTGTTGGTAGTTTAAATTCATTTGCTACCTTTGAACGTAATTGAGACGCTTTTAACGAAGTATTTTCATTACGAATTGTTTCAAGTTTTGATTCGTAATCACCCTTCATTGTCTGCAAGTCTTCAGGTGATGTATAACCTTCAAATTTTTTGCTAGCACTTTGCTCATAACCATCTTTAATTTCTTGCAATTTATCAGGACTTGTCCAAGATTCATATTTCTTGTTGATTCTATCCACTCTATCCTTGATTGCATCTTCAAATTGTTCTTGTGTTTCAATTGGTTTAAAATCCATGTTTTTTCCTCCTATTTTTCCGTATAGTTACGTAAAAAAAGAGAACACGCATATGTTCTCCTAGTAGCTTATTCTTTGTGGTTTTTGTTCTTTTTTCTTAGAACACATCCAGTAAGCTAATATTGCAGATTCTAATAAAGCTACTTCAACACCATCTTTAATGGATCTGAACCCAAATCCTCCACTGGATCCAATCGCTCTTTTTTCGCAATTGGTTACAGATTGTGTTAATGCAGGTTGATCATTGTGACAAACCGATTTATTTGATATTGCAAATTCGAACAATTGATTTGAAGCAATAACATCTTTTACAGTTGGCAGCACTGGCCTTTTCTTTATGCCAGCTTCCTTCATATCGGCTGCCAAAATCTGTTGTCCGTTTGCTCCATCAATCGCAATACCACCTATATCGGCATTGGCCAAAAAATTAATCATCCAAGTATTTCCGTCTTTGATCTTCCTACAGTCTATAGATTCTACAAAAATGTTTTTGTTAGTGGTCTTACATGCTACAGACAATGCCACATTTTCGCCATCATGGCCATACTTTATTCCTACATACAACTTACCTGTAAACTTAGGTAGAGCGTCAACCTTCAAATTTTTCCACTCATTTTCAGTTATCGCAGATTTCTGGTTGTACTGCAGCCATAAACCTAAACGTTGAATATTGAAGTCAATATCGTCATTATCTTCCAATTCCGCTTCAATCGTTCTTTCAGATGTTCTAATTCCTAACGCTGGATTCGTTTCATACCAGGCATCTACATCTTCAACATCTGTCATAAATTCCACAGACCACTCTGCCCAACCAGTATTTTTACTTTTTCCGCTTAACACACGTTTACGCATATCCGTAAATACAGTACCTGCAGATACCGCGGTTGGTGGGGTTCCACAAAAAATCGTCTGAGGATTCTCAGACGAATAAATAGTATATTTCAATGCGGAACTTTGATCTGTAGTGTATTCCTGGGCCTCATCGACAATCAAAGTATCGAATGATTCACCTAGACCTCCAGTGTTGGATCTAGTACGGAAAGCGATATATCCTCCAGTTTCTTCCAGGCGAATTTCTTCAGCACCTTTTTGTTTAATTGATTTGTACTGAACACCTGCATCATCAAGTAATGCACATAATCTTTCCCATGCAGTGTGAGAAGTGTTGACTCTGTGTGCAGTATGCATAATCTTTTCGCCATTCTGCAATTTCCACATCTCAACAATCGCAACAACTTCACCTTTACCATTCTGACGAGGTATTTCATATCCAAATCTATTATGAACCCATAGACCATCTTCAGTGATTGATAGAACGTCATAAACTAACATTTTCTGCCAATCCATGGCCTTACGTTTAGATTTTTCATAAAGTTCTATGGCATCCTGGCCATATGTTTTTACATAAGGAATAGTTACGGAAGTAGTAGGAGTCTGTCTGCCTATTCTTTTAGGCACTGCATTCTCCATTCTAATCCTCCTAGCTATCCAAAATAATAATCACACTCAATACACATCACATCCTTAATTCAAATTATTTTAAAGGCCAACGATATTGATCAATGTTGAAATCATCTCAACATGATCCAATAAATACTTTTTAACATTCTCCATACCACTATTTTCTTTTAAATAATGAATTCCTTCTACAGTGATTTCAATATCAGATAAATCATTAAGCATCATATATTGATTTCCCCATGCTTTAGAAACGTACACTTCATCAATAAGATTCTCTTCACTCATTAATTTAAGGACTCTTTCTAGATATCCATCTGCAAAAGAATCGTATTTAATAGCACACTTAAATTCAGTTTCATTAAATAGGATCGTGCCTTTAAAAATCGCATAATAGTAAAGTAATATTTTAAAAACTACTACATCATAATCATCTTTGGCCATATTTTCCTCCTTGCATAATAAAAGCACCTGTATTTCTACAGATGCTTAAGTTAATTCTACATAATTTCTTTCTAAATACTTATTTAAAAGCACAAATTTTTCTTTAATTTCATCAGGAGTATCATCTTTTAGACAAAATCCCTCAGTCGATGAATCAAATAATAGCCAAGGTCTAACTTGGTCAAATAATTTCTTTTCATATTCACTTGGATTTACCATCATAGTTGATAACCTCCTTTACAAGTCGATTTAGTTCGTTATCGCTTAGCTCATTTCTCTCTACTAGAATATTAGCATCTGCGATTAGTTCATTCAAGCTTTTTTTAGCATAGAAAGAACGCTCTGCATTTACACTAACCGTTTTATTTATATATAAAGGATCTGACCTCATTTGATTAACAACATGTTTTCTCATCGATGATTCAATCTGCATTTTTGCATCATTTAAATCATCGATTTTATTGTCAGTCTTATATCTTTTAACAGCATCCCAATGTCTCTTATGACCACCTAATTCGTGATTCAAAACATCCGTTACTGATCTTGCAGGAAAAACAGATGAATCTACAATTTTTGCAAATTTATTTGGATCAATTAATTCTTTGCTAATAAATAATGAATTATCATCATGTCTATATGCTGCAATACCTTTTAAACGATTATTATTTAATACGATTATATTATCGATTTGCCCATATTTATTTTTTTTGTTTATAACATCATCTAAATAAGCGACCATACTTCTCGTTTGCTTATCGTAATTTTGAATATAAATATTTTGCGCTCCATCTGCTTTGTACACTTTAACGTTTTTCATATCCCCATCCCCAGAATTGAACGTGATTTTTTTAGGCATCCCCATATAATCAACATTTTGAGTACCTAATGTTTCTACTTTATCTTTGCTTTCAAACCATTTCTTTGAATGCACATCTTGCACAGCTTTTCCGTTACCTGGATTATAAGTAACGATACATCTGCAATCTCTGTGTCTATGATAGACTTCATCAGGAACATCATCCGGATATTCATATGTTCCAGCTAGATTCATGCACCAATCACAAGCCTTACCAGCTACTTTTCTAGTGATTTTCGGATGCATTCCAACTTTATAATGTGCCTCTGCATTTACTTTTATCGTATCATCCACAACACTTTGATTAAAATTCACAACTGGATCTTTTAAAATCCAGGAAACATCATCATAGGACTCTGCATCTGCCAATCTTCTAACGATTCCGTTAGATCGAGCTTGATTGAAAGTGGGACTTTGGACTTTTAAACCAATCTTTGCATCTTCATTTAAAATTTTTTGAACCTTCGTAGAATAATCTGAAACTTTTTCGAATCCTTCTTTTAATTCTGGATCCACAACCTTTTTTGCAATGTTGTAGTACATCTTTCCGTTTGGTAAAGATGCAGAATCAATATTTTCTTCAAAAGATTTTGAAAGAAGCTCACCAACTTCAATCGCATATTTCTGCGCATCTTCGTAATCCGCTTTTTTATCATCCAGCTTATTTAATAAATCATTAATAGTTTTAGATTCTTCAACACCGGAAGAAAAAGACTTCTTAATTCCCTTAAGAAGTCCAATTGAAATATCATCCATGTTTATTCCTCATCATCCGGCACAGTAGGAACATCTAATTTACTTGATGCAATACCAGTAAGATCCTGTAGGTTGTCTTTATTGAAGTAACCTGGAACTGCCTGATTGATTTTAATAGCACCATCACCAATCAAAGACAATGTAGACATATCCGGTTCAAATAGTGGTTCATATTTAACTTTTGTTTCGTAAATCTGATTTCTTTTGTATTCAAATCCATCTCTGACAGATGCTGCAAGATATCCAACATTAATCAGACTAGTTGCAAAATTCTTTTGTGCTTTTCTTGCGGCCAATCGCAAGTTTTCATGTGCTGCCTTAATTGCTTCTGCACTCGATGGATTGTCTGTCACAAAGCCTAGATCGTCCAATGTTAATCCGGTTTCTCCTGCAAACAAAGAAGCAAAAGATTTTAACTGATCAATATGTGGTGACATAGATTGTTGTGCAAACTGACCAACTGTTGGTGTCCCTCCTCCATCTTCACTTCGTGAGATTTGAAGCATAGTCGAAATCGATGCTCGAATTTTATCCATCGGGTCTGCATCTGAATCTGTACCTAGAATATACTTTTGTGGATAGGAGTAGAATTCTGCAGCTACTTCAGAACGTCTTAATGTTCTTAGTGCTCCTTGTTGAAGATCGATACATGCTCTTGAGATTCTAGAGTGGCCAAACTGTCTTTTAGCATCCGGCTTATGAATCACTGGCACCAACAAACAATATCTTGCTGGATTAGGAACGTGAATTTCTCTGTGGCCAACATAATCGAATACAACTGTTTCTTCACACGTAAAATAAGCATCTGTTAAAATATTATATTTCTCATCACGTTCCAACACTGCATATCCTTCTATCATCATGTTAGTGATTGGATCAATGATGCCTGTCGCATCATACGCATCGATTACCTGAAGTCTAGGATATCCGTCTTCATCTTGCGAAATATAGATAAAACTACATGATGCGATCAATGCTCCAAGAATCGCACTATCTGTAAGAATATCTTTGTTGTTCATATCAAAGATTTTGTTCATGTTAAAATTATCGTTTTCAAATTCTCTAAAAGAAATGCGATCCGCTAATGAATCGACTGCTTTAGAACACCATCCAAGTGTTTCTGACACGTACTTAAATTCATTAGGAATCGCAATTTTGAAGTCTTTAATTCCATTCTTCATTTCATAATATCTATATCTCATTCTCACTCGATTTCTTTTGGAAAAAAGTTGTTTTTTCAAAAAATTTATACCTTTGTAATTCATCTTCAAACCTCCATTTTAAAGGCTCTGCGGCCATTCATCGATGTTCATAGAGAAATATGCGTAGTAACAGCCGAACTTCGGAAACGAGCGCCTGCCGCCCATATAGCCCCCCTCTATGTGACTTTTTTATTTTTTAGAGCGATATTCGACCCAATTAATGCTCTGTGGCAATGTTCTATTTGAAACAGTTGCATTACCACTAAAATCTCTTTTTTCGAATAACTTATCTGACTTGATTCGATTGCAGCACATGTGTGCAAGCTGCAAGTTATTTAAGTCGCTTGGGTGTCCACCTTTGTTGACTGGAATAATGTGGTCAATGACTGCGCACATTGGATCAGGCCACTTTAATTTTTTATCAACTGGCTTACCACAAATACCACATACATCTTGCGTTGCTAGTATCTTCTTCTTGTTTCTTTCCAGGATCAGTCTATGAACTCCATATGAATCTAATCGTTTGTTTGCCATAGTTTTCCACCTCCTGGGTATAAGAAAAGCCAGGAAGTTTTCCTCCTGGCCTTTTTATGCAAATACATAATAACATACTTGACAGAGTTAGAGTTCTAACTCTTTTATCTTTTTTATACAAATAAGCTGGCAATGGCTGCAGCTTCCGGTATTTCTTCAACAATCTTACGCATAATACTATTGTCTTTTAAGTAATGAATACCTGTTGGAGTAATCCTGATATTGTTTTCTAGAACAATAATCTCATCTCCACCCCAGGCTTTAATATACTTAAATCCTTTGATCAATCCTTCATCCAACATCATGGCCAATGTTTCATCAAACATTTCCTGGCATATCGGAAACTCTTTAGTCATTGGAGTTAAGTAATCTTCTGGAACATCAATGCGCTTATATTTCTTATAAAGATAAACCAACACTTTACAAACAATTACATCATAATCATTGTTAGACATGTCTTTTTTCCTCGCTCTTCATAATTAAATCAATCATTTTCTTATACGGATTCGCATATCCATACTTAGTTTTTAATTCATTTTCCTTCACACCACTAATGAAATCATCCGCAAAGGAAATTAGATCCAAACTCTCACAGACTAATTTCAACTTAACATAGTAATGCTCTGCCTTGACTTTTAGGCTCATGAACTCTTCTCTTTCATTCATGTAGTCAATTTCGTCTGACAACAATGAATTTACTAAAGTGTATTTATCTTTATGGCTTTGAATTGCAGGACCAGTGTTGGCATTAGGACATGTTGGCATCTGTAGTGTTTCGATTTCATCATGTATTCTTTTTAGATCCACATCAAAACCAGCAATGATCATTGAATATCTTTTAATACTTTTAATCTCTCTCAATATGTACTTTGCTTTTTCCTTTGTCATTTTCTACCTCGTAAATTGGGCGCAGGAGGTGGAATCGAACCACCAATAAGCGCTAAGGGAACGCTTGAGTTACCATTACTCTATCCTGCCATATAAAAAATCCGGCCGTAGATATTTTGTTGAGTGGAAATATACACAATCTCTGCTTCGAAAGAAAAAGATTATTTGGCCGGATTTTCATTGGTTTGCAAAAAATAATCTTTCCTTTCTTATTTATTGTAGCAAAAGAAGCTGGAAGTTTTGTCAAGACTTTTTCCAGCTCCAATTCTACATAACTTGTGATCTATCTTGTACGAATCCAATTAAATAGCCATGAATCACACTGCCATCGATTAATTTGAAATCAATTTCTTTTTCAGATTCATACAACTCTAACAACTCTTCCAGTGTGTACTTGTCAGAAATAACGTTCTTATTTAAACCCTGGCATTTGATAGTAAGTTTACATCTCATCCTTTTTTCCCTCTTTTCTACTGCCTTGTTCACATAATAATGAACTAAATCGTCTTTTGTCTTATTCGTATATTTAACAATGTCCAATAAATCCTGGCATGCTAATTCAAGTGCTTCTCTTTCTAATTTAATACTGAACAAACATCCATCACATGTTTTATTAGGCATTTCAATCGCTTGGTTTTCCACTATTCAACACCTCTTTTTTTATGCACTATAACCTTATATTATCGTGCACTTACTCAACTCTTTTAAACCTACTTATTTACTTATTCTTTTTAATTTTTCTAAGAAAAAAACTTTTTGATTTTTTTGATACCTCTAAAGCTTAGAAATACAGTTCAAATACTTCTTCGTTTCTAATGCTCTTAATGAGATCTTAACCACTTCAACTTCATCCAGTGTAATACCTCTAGAAACACATTCCTTTACATCACATAAGATCTGATTTACTAAATTCTCAGTTAATCTTCCAATCTCTCCTGAAATCATATTTCCGGTTTTATCTAAGATCGCAAGCTCATAAGGTTCTTGATCCGTACTGTTTGTTATCCACTTACCATTTCTATTTCTATGAGCTAATACACTCACTATATAACTTCCCAGTTTAAATACCCATTGATTCTGTTCAACCATCGAATCTTTTTCATGTCTTTCTCTTGCTGGATCAAAATATGTATGTAATTCCATAGTCTTAATACCTCAATAAAATATGAATCTCATTGTCATGTGCTTCAATACCAAACACTTCTGAATCTAATAGTTCTTCAGACAACACCCAATCATTCTCTGTTAGATTGTAAATTTTTGCGATTGGATCATCATCTGAGTCCCACTGTAAAGTGATATTCTCAACATAAAGTTTTTTTAAAAGCTCACGCAGAGTCATTCCTGTAGTTTGTTCCATACTTACTTAGTCTCCTCAAACCCATCATAATCATCTTCATGTGCTCCCATCACAAATAAGAACAACACGCATGACACCATCATTCCAACGAACACACCGCCAGCAAACCATAGTGCACTAGACATTGTTAACTGCCTCCTGCCAAGCTGTATAAGCTTTTTGACATTCATCATAAGAAATGTCTAAAATAGCTGCAGCTCTCTGCACTTCTACTTTGTTGGATCCAGCATGTGCTACAGCAGTTAGTGCTGTTTCATACTGGTCCTTCTTTTTATTGTATTCTTGTTCTAATTCCGCTAATGTTTTCATTACATCAAGCCTCTTTCTTTTAATTTCACGATCATCATTTCTTCGCTAATACATTGATTATCAACTTTTCTATATGCATCTAAATACCATTCTTTTTTATCACCGTTATACGTCAACTCGTAATACACTGAATCCGGAAGATTCGTACTCAACAAATACTTCCAGTTCTGCAAAGTTTTACACTTCCACACAATATATACATTTAAATCCGACACATACTTTTGGTAGTCTTTATCAGACTTATCCAAATGCTCAATTGTGTAACTTCTGATTGTTTCAAGAGCTATAATATCTTGAATTTGATTACCTACTAATTTGATAATATTTTCTTTATTCATTTTTACAATTCTCCTTTTAGTTCCTCTATTTCTTTTTTTTCATCAAGGCTTTCTGAATATTCCGTGTTGTTATCATATTTTAAACATTTTCCAAACTTATACGCTACGCATTGATTTTGTAAGCATTCATGGAGTACTGGTCTTGTAAATGTTCCTCTGCCAACCACCATTGGCACAACTTCTTCTTTTGAAGTTAAATCAGGACAAATTTTAATCATTTTCTTTCTCCTCGCTCCCATTCATCCAACTTTTCATCCATCATTTCTACATGATTTTCGTACACTTTAAGAGCTTTTTTTGCTTCCTAATCCACATACCTAGTACCCATTCTTTAACCTTTCCATGTTGATCGCGTTCTTTCTCATATAAGCTGCATAGATTTCTTCCAGGCAGAATCCTAAGTGTTCGCTCAATGCCAATAGATACATCAATCGACCATCTGCAAGTTTAAGAATACTAATCAATGCATTTGCTAATCCAAAGCCAATATCCATTTTCACCATAGGCAAATAGTCATGAGGACTTTCTCGATAGCACTTGGAATCATCCAAATATTTTCTTTTTCCGTAAAATAATTCATAGATCAAAACAAAGTGGAAGATATCTGCCAACTCTTCCAGAGCTTTGTTTCTGTTGACTGGTTCCTGAGATTTCTTCCACCAGCACCAGTCGCCCTTGAGTTCATGAGTAAATTCACCGATCTCATCGAGTGTTGCCATATCGATTTGTTCCTTTGAAATCGTAGTCAAGCCAAACTCTTTCATGATGGCCGAATTCAACTCATCTTGTTTCTTTAGCATTGTCTCAATCATGCGTAAATCCGTTTCATTCATTGCATTTATTCCTTTCTCAAATGTATCTCACATCAACTAACGGTTCTCTTTTATATTTGTGATTGCAGATATCTAAAATTGTCTGATAACTGCAATATAGATCAACTGCCGCCTTCCTGGAACTAGGATACGTTTTAACAAGTTGGCCATCCTTGAAATATCCGATTGTTCTAGTTCTGTGAGCGGATGCCTTTGGCGCTACCTTAGCGTTCCACTTTTCTTTTTTAACTATTTTCATATTCTCTAATTTCAATTTCCCATCCACAATAACCACTTCATCATCTCGAAGATCGTACTTCACAAATGCTTTTGCCAGCAGTCTGGATGCGTTTATTGGCTTTCCGCAGATTTTTGTTTCATAAACATTATGATGCTTCCACGGCTTTGAAATACAAACACTTCCATTCTTGTAGATTTTTTTAAATGTGCAGTCCGAACAGGCATAGTATCTAACTCCTTTTTCTGTTTCATGGATCAACAATTCTTCAACTTCTCCAATCGGATCATTTTCAAGTTTTACCAAACAAAGTCTGTTTTTCATAGCACCATGTTTAGCCATAATGCTCGGATAAGCCTCCCACTTAAAAGTGCTTCTAGTCCAATGCAATTTTCTACAAATTTCTTTTTCTGTACCTATAACGATCAGCTTTTCACCTTTGTACACTGCATAAATATCTTCATGCACGATCGTTCCTCCTTATCCAAACGTAACATCGTTTATTGAATTCTTACGTTGCATAACAGTAGTGGCAGTATAGATCGAAGTTGTGTTTAAAGAACTATGGCCAAGTTGTGCCTGCAATTCATTCAATGTTCCACCACACTTTAAGAACTGGATCGCAAATAAATGTCTGAAGGAATGCGGATGAATCTTATTCAAATTGATTCCTCGGCATTGTCCGGCCAACTTTTTCATCCTTCTTGTGATTGTCGTTCTATGCAGCATCTTTCCATTCTTTCCAGGAAACAATGTTCCTGATTCGATTTTGTTCTTCTTAGCATATCTTCTAAGATCACGCATCAAATCATTTCGAACAATCACCTTACGAACTTTTCCCTTGTTTGAAATCATCAACACATTATTTTCTAAATTTTCCACAGTGAAATACTTCAATTCACTTTCACGAATGCCAGTGTATGCATAAATTTTCATGATGAAATACAAATCCATCATGTTTTTTTCTTTCGCCTTACGCAACAGTCTTTTGAGATCCGAAGGCTCAAGCACTTCATCCAGGTATATTTCTTTCTGGATCTTAACCGGCTTCATAGTCAATGTGGATGTGAACTTTTTAAATGTGAATAATTCAAACTCACCATACTTGTTTATAAACTCAACGAATTTAATAAACTTATTACAAATCACGATGTAATTATTCACTGTTTTTGGAAGGTAGAACTCAAGAAGAACATTCTTAAATTCACGAATATTTTTCTTAGTGATCTCACCATCCTGGAAGAAGTCAGTGAACATTTTAATCACCATCCTGTAGTGATCCACTGTGCTGCATGCTTTTTCCTGATCTGCTTCTTCATCCAGGAAAGCATCCACACAATTCAATAAATCTTGTTTAGTCCTTAAACCACACCTCTCTATTTTTCATCCTCTACTTTTTCAAAGATGACATTGTAACCTTTCTTTGCGTATGCATGCATTTTGCCTTTGTCCTCATAAACGTATGCCACAATCGAATCATTCTCATCACGAACACTCAATTGGAATTCCTTCTCATAGATGCCAGTTTTGACATTTCTGTACTTTCCACCTTGTTCACCTTTTTTTCTAGAATCTGCATCAAATTCTTTGCATCTCTTACGATGCAAGACTTCCTCGATATCTGCCTTTGTTAATCCAAACTTTACACAATAAGCACCGATGGCCAATTGTTCCTTTTTTGTTTTTTCTAATTGCTGAAGCAAAAACATAAGTTACCTCCTATTCATGTAAATACTCATCAAACTTATCTCCAAACAAAACACTCGGCCGAAGATTACTTTTCATCACTGGATCCGTTAACCAGGAATCACACTTTTTTTCGATCACTGTTTTTAAATCGTTCACTGTGTAGCCCTCATGAATCAACGCACTGATCAGTTCAACATTTTTCTTTGCCCTAGGAGAAAAGCCTTCCCCATCTTTTTTGTCAGTTTCGACATTCAACATCTGAATGACCGTTTCAACAATTGCAGTGATGTTTTTATCTTCAGGTAAAGAAGTATATATATTCTTACTTTCTTTATTTCTTTTATTCTTTATTTCTTTAGTTGTTGTTGTTTGTTTGTTGTTCGTTTGTTGCTCGTTTGTTTTTTGTTTGTTTTCCGCTTGTTCTTTGCTCGTTGTTTGCTCGTTGTACTCAAAACCAAAACCTTGAAAATCTGCGTATTTTACAATACATATGACAGTATTTTTGTTCGTTGCGATACGCTTGATTTCCCCAGTTTTCGTTAGATTTTTTAGAGCCCTTTTTATCTGTTCCGGACTCAATCCGGTTTCACTCGCTAAAGTGGCGTAAGAAGTGATACAAGACCCTCTTTCAATCGTCTGCCCATGCCAGTTTCTTTCGGCATAATTAGCCTTTAACAACAGATGTATAAACAACCTGCACGTTGGCAGATCATCGTACCATTCCCAGTCAAGAATCTGCCGAAAAAGCTTAATAAAACCACCACAATTTTCCATTCCATCACCCCCTTAACGTGTGGATCCAATCACTTAGTGCATACAGTGACTAGCTTCAGTACTTTCTTTTTTTCTGTGCTTTGTTAACTGTCTTCGCATTTCCATTCCAAAAGCCTTTGTACATTCTGTAAAACACTCTTTAACTTCATCTGAAGACATTCCCTCAATGACCTGTAAAAACGCATAACTAGCGTTTGCTTTACCAGTAACAATAGGACCTTCTAGTGTAGGAATTACATTCAGTTCAAACATAGGACCGCATTTATCCATGTATTCTTCAAATCTATTCACAAAATCATCTTTTTCTTCACTGGTTTTTTCTCCCTGGCATTCTTTCTTAAACCGTTCCAATTCTTCATTTATTTCACGCATTTTTCTGCTTCATCAACAATTTCTGAAATTTCTCTATCAATCCATGATGTTTTCATTTTCTTTTTCTCCTCTTTTTTTGCTCAAACCCTGCAACCTAGGTACTGCAGTCTGCTAATTATTTATGCCCAAATTCAAACGTGTTTTTTTTGCTCTATCTTAGGAAAGTTTTATCGGTTACGATTATGAGTTTTTCTGACGTGCTTGCATTATTTATGACAATGTTTTAGGAAGGTATTGAGATATCGATCTATTATGAAAAGAATGATCCTTTTTCAGCAGACCACGTCACTTGGCAATACCCAGGTTGCAAGATTTGAGTTATATGTATATAATTAATTTGTTAGTTTTTTGTTTGGCCACTTTCACATGAGTGGTCTTTTTTTATTGCCGGCTCATAAGCATACCCTGAATAGTCGTACAACAACTTAGGGCTTATGTAATAAGATGTTTTAGTTGAATCCGGCATCTTGAAACATGATCCAATAGGAAGCACACCTTTCTGCATGCCAATTCGGATAAATGCTTCTGTCACATTCAATGCAGCTGCTGCCGCATCGATTGGCACCTTTGTTCCATTAAATTCCATAGTTTTCTCCTTTCTACACACCAATTGATTTAATCGTTGTGCAAACAAACGCAGTTGCGATTACACATCCAATCACTAAAACAACGCTTACGAATAACATCCAGTTTGCGAAACATTGCTTTCTACGTAATGTTTTTTCTCTTTTATCGAGATCAGCATAACGATGCATCATTTTTGTATACTCCGTTTCATGCGGGTTGTTCGCAAACGGAGCTAACTCTGCATCAGTTTGTTTAACTTTTTTTGATGACATTTCTATGCTCCTTTCTATCTGCTTCTGGTGCAGCACTTGAGATGCCACTTCTTCTGATTAACATGATCAGGCTACTGTTTTTAATAGAGTAGTTTTGGAGGCTTTTAATCACCTCATTTTTTTATGATAAAAACGAAACAATGAGCCTATTATCAAAGTTTTGCGAAAAGAGATCTCTTCATGTTATTCAGACTTTGCTATGTCTTATGATAGGGGGATATCATTTTTTTAGAATCTAGATCAAGCGAATGGGGAGGTAGAGCTAAATCGTGATTCTTGACAACAGCAATGAGCACTAATGGAATTTCTTCCTTTCTAGTTCTGAAATGACACCTCAAGTACCGCACCATTTTGTATGCTTATGGCATACAGACATTTATTGATTTTTAAGTGACACAGTTAAGAAAAGCCTTTTCCCACAAGATCCACAATAATTGTCGCTTTTCTGAACGATATTTCCGCAATTTGGACATTGAGCAAGATTCCTATCTTTTAAGATGGTTTCTTGTTCTTTTTCTGTTAATTCATTTAGTTTAATCATCCTATATCTCCTAAATCGTTTTCCTTAAGCACCGTAGAAATGAGTGATGAAATCCTTCAAGAGATTGATAAAATCACTATTGATACGAGCAAGCTCTCCGAGTTTGTCTTGGATGCAAACAATTCGATAAGTTTGGATAAGCAAACTGATAGTTAGCAAAGGTGTCATGATATTCGTAAACAAACGAAATCTGTTAAGACTTCGAACCTGATCTTCGAGGTCTTTTATTCTTTTTTCATGATCCATACTATTTTCCTTTCTGTGGCAGTCGTTGGTAGTACTATCAGCAGTATTTAAATTTAAGGTTGCATGTCATTCAACTTTTCATTCAAAAAAATATCGTCTCTTTCAGACTTTGTTAATTTCAACGTTCGACTTAAACCAACTATTTCTGCAGCAGTGAAATCACTAACTCCATTTAAACGATTGTACAATGTTTCACGTAAAATACCTGATTTTTTAGCGATTGAACTAAACGTCATTCCGCTGTTGTTAATTTTTTCTTTTAAAGCTTTAATATCAGCCATTTCAATCATCCTTTCTTGGTTGAATTTGATTCAACCATCTACAGTATATTCAAATGTTGAATACGTGTCAACCTTTTTAACAAAAATGTTGAATTATTTTACAACTTAGATATAAATGTGATATTCTAAATACAGTAAAAGAATAAGCGGAGGCTAGAACATGTTACAAATTTATTCAAATATAAAAACAAGGAGAAAACAATTAGGGTATACACAAACTGAATTAGCAAAAAAATTAGGCTATGCAGATAAAAGCATGATAGCAAAAATAGAAAAAGGACAAGTAGATTTGTCGCAATCGAAAATCATGGCTTTCGCAAAAGCGTTAGAAACCACCGCTAGTGCTCTTATGGGAGACGATGGAATTGTTGCTGATAATGAGATACTGGAAATAAAAGTTACTCCTCACGAAAAAGAACATCTCACTATTTATAGATCCCTAGATGATAAAGGTCAGCATACTGTTGATACAGTCACACAAATGGAATACGAAAGAGTTAAAGGTGGCAGTACTGCCACGTTGAAGAAATAGGAGGGATAGAGATGAAGAATAAAATTACCGTTGATGAACAAAATGATCATATGAAATCAAAAATATTAAATTTCAAATAACGAGTGAAGACGAGGCTAAAGATTTCTTATCAACAAGAACTTATTATTTTAAATTAAAGTCATACGCTAAATCATTTCAAACAATGAATACATGTAGCAATTATTTAAAACTAGATTTCGCTTATTTGGTAGAACTGTCTACATTAGATGCCCATTTAAGACAATTTATTATGAACTTGTCATTGTCAATAGAACATTCTTTAAAAACTAAATTAATACGTGACTTTACAAACAATCCAAACGAAGATGGATATAGCATCATATCTGATTTTATAAATCAATATCCGTTTATTCTTCAAAATATAGACACTAAAAGAAAAGATTCTGCATGCGCTGACTTAATATGTAAATATCATCCGAATTGGCCAATTTGGGCCATAGTTGAAGTTCTTTCTTTCGGCGATTTCATTAAATTATTTCGATTTTATTATACTAAATATCCAGATTCAGAATCTAAAAAAGAAATGGATTTACTATGGTCTGCTAAATTCATACGTAATGCAGCTGCCCATAACAATTGTTTACTTAATTCACTTAGAAAGCCTTATGTTCATACGCATTTATCTAAGAACAACAAAATTATTCCAACAAAATATTTGCAGGTAAGCATTGCAAATATTGCAAAGCTGAATAAAAATGCAAAGAAACGCATACTTTCTAATCCTGTAACACATGATTTTATTGCATCGTTGTTTCTATTTGATTTAGTCTGCAAAAGCTACCCTATGAAGTGCGACATATACAACAAACTTATTGATCTAATGAAAGTACGATTCTTGCGCCATAAAGAATATTTTGAAAAAGACTTATTACTTGTTTCTTCATATCGATTTATCATCAAAATTATTGATTTCCTAAATCCGATAGTATATAATACCAACGAAGAACAAAAAAGTTAAATCTTTTTCCGGGAAGATGGTGCCCATTGCAACAACTTCCTATTTTTTATAAATGTGCCTTAATCGTAACTCTCGTTATCCGAGATCAAGTTGTGATTAAGGTTTTTTCTTTTATAAGAATAAAAAATATCCTGGATGCTACCAACATCCAGGACAATCAAGAGTACTACCAATACTCTGCCATAAAAGTATGAATCCGAATCAATGCTTTTATGTGCTCATTTTACCACGAATAGGAGGAAATTAAAATGGCACAAAAGAAAATGAAACTACCGAATAACTATGGATCAGTGACAAAGTTATCTGGTAATCGAAGAAGACCATATCGAGTTCGAATCACTGCCGATTGGGATGTTGATATGGACACAATGAAATGCAGACAGATCCGTAAGACTATTGGATACGCAAAGACTCGTCAGGAAGGTTTGCAGATGTTGGCCGAATACCATCATCATCCACTGGATCTAAACGAAACGAGGACAACTTTCTATGAAGTTTATGAAAGATACTACAAGGAATACCTGGAGCCTTATGAGTATGAAAAGAAGAAAAAGAACAATATTAATCGATTCAAAGGAAATGTGAAAGTGTTTGAATCAATATACAATGTTCCTTTTAACGAATTAAAACTAAATGACTTTCAGCGTATTATTGATAAGTGTGGGAAGAACTATCCGACACTAAAATCAATCAAAACAACTTTAAGACAGCTTTGTGCTTATGCGATGAAATATGACATCATCACGAAAGACTATTCTGAGTATGTGGATATCTTGAAATACAAAGACAGAAATCCAAACGCATTGAATCGTACTGTGTTCTCTGATGCACAGATCAAGAAGCTTTGGAAGGATTCAGATGATATTTATGTACAAGCTATACTTATGCTAATATATTCCGGAGTTCGTGTGTCTGAACTGTTGGATCTGAAGAAAGAAGATGTGGATCTAGAACATCATGTATTCAATATCGTTGACGCAAAGACTGCAGCTGGTATTCGAGTCGTTCCAATCGCAGATAAGGTGTTTCCTTTCTATGAACAATGGATGTGTCATGATTGTGAATACTTGATTTGTAATAAGGATGACTTGCACTGTTCGTATGAAAATTACAGAGATACGTATTGGGATCCAATCATGGAACGAACAAAAATGAAGCACACTCCACATGATACAAGACATACTTGTATATCATTACTGACAAAAGCGGATGTGAATCCAACGACGATCAAGAAGATTGTTGGCCACAAAGGTGCAATGAGTTTAACTGAAAAAGTATATACTCATATGGATTATCAAACGTTATTGGACGCAATCAACAAAATATAAAAAATGCCTCGAAGTGATATTTCTTCGAGGTTTTTTAGTTTAATTTTTTGTGTGACCTACTTGTGACCTACTTGTGACCTACGCACACGAATTTATGGCACTTAGGCAAAAGAAAAAAGCCTTTATATAAAGGCTTTTGCGTTCTCTTAGTAAGTAAAATACTAACGTTTAGAGAATTGTGGAGCACGACGAGCTGCTTTAAGACCGTATTTTTTACGTTCTTTAGCACGAGGGTCACGAGTAACGAATCCTGCAGCTTTTAATACTGGACGGTAGTCTTCACTAGCTTCCATTAAAGCACGAGTAATTCCGTGACGCATAGCACCAGATTGACCAGTGTATCCTCCACCTTGTACGTTGATAATCACATCAAATTGATCAGCTGTGTTAGTGATTTCTAATGGTGATTTAACAACCATACGTAAAGTTTCCAATGGAAGGTATTCTTCCAAAGTTTTTCCGTTGACTACGATATTACCTGTACCTGGACGTAAAAAGACACGAGCAACAGATTTTTTACGACGTCCAACGCCATGATATTGAACAGTGTTAGATTTTTTCATATTCTATTCCTCCTTATCCTCTTACCTTCAATTCAACAGGTTTTTGAGCAGCGTGTGGATGTTCGCTACCAGCGTATACGAATACGTGTCCACGTTGTACATCACCTAATTTAGTGTGAGGTAACATACCTTTGATTGCTCTTTCAACCCATTCAACAGGGTATTTCTCTTTCATTTCTTTAGCTGTACGCACACGCATACCTCCAAAGTATCCAGAGTGGTTGTAATACTTTTCAGTATTCAACTTGTTTCCAGTCATTTCGACCTTGTCAGCATTGATCACAATTACATAATCACCACAGTCAACATTTGGTGTATATGTAGGTTTGTGTTTACCTTTTAATACATGAGCACAAGTTGAAGCCAAACGTCCTAAAGTTTGTCCGTTTCCATCAACTACATACCATGTACGTGTTACATCGGCAGGTTTTGCCATAGTAGTTTGACGCATATCTAATTTCCTCCTTGATTTGAGCGTTTACCGGGGCTCAAAAGGCCAGAGTTTAGCCATCTAATATGATATGCAATATCCACATAAAAGTCAATGAAAAAAAGAAAAAGTTTAGCTTTATGCTTTATTTTTGCCAAACTTTAATCTTTTCTGCTTTTATTTTTTTATAATCAATTGAAGGTACATCATCAATGATTTCTACATCAAATTTAGATAGTTTTTCCAAAGCCAAATTATATAATTTTTGATCCAAATCACCTATTCTATGCGCATCCATACCTAGAATTGCCTTCACATTATATTGAGCAGCGATTTGCCAAAACTTAGTGTGTGGATACTCCTCATACCCCATACGCATATTGTGTTGCATACCCAATACGTTAAATTCTAATGGAACATTATAATCTTGACTGGTCTTACAAATACGGTGAAATCCCTCTTCAATTTCAGGTGTGATAAAACCCCCTGTATCTCTTAAAATCAATTCAGGATGAGCTAAGTATGCATACATACCTGTTTTCATACCTTCGACACAAGTATCGAAATATCCTTTAATATATTCTCCTTTGGCCCCACCTAAATAAATATGATCCTCATCTGTACCATAATAATGATTGCCAAAAATCAAATAATCAATTTCATTTTCAATACAGAAATCTAACAACCAATCCATATACTTAGGAAAGTATTCTGCCTCTAAGCCAAAACGAATTTCAATCTGCTTCTTATATCGATCTTTCAAATATAAAACACTATCTTTATAATCCGCAAATTCATCCAGTTTCATACGCATATGTGCCACAAAATCGGAATCATATTTCCAACATGTATGATCTGAAATACCTAATACTTCAAAGCCATTTTGAATGGCAGCACGAACCATTTCCTCATCCTCACCATACGCATGATGACAACGTGAAGTATGTGTATGAAAATTAGTTTGTCTCATTATATTTTACCTCCACTAAATATAAACCACAGCTAGACGCATTATAACGACATGCCGACTTATCTTTTGCATCTAACATTCTTTGGACATCATCAACACCTATCTTATGTTGACCTACCGCAATTAAAGTACCCGTCATCATTCGAACTTGATATCTTAAAAAACCTGTACCCTCAAAGATAAAATGCACATCCATACCCTCTTCAATAATTTCAATATTTGAAATTGTTTTGACTCTAGGTTTCCTCGGATCGATTTTACTTGAGGCAAAACTCGTAAAATCATGAGATCCCAAGAATACTTTTGATGCATTTTTCATCGCCTCAATATCCAATTTTTTAGTTAATAAATTACGATACTTATAATTAAAAGGATTCTTTATATCGTACGAACAATAATAATCATAACGTTTGCCTACAGCACTAAAACGTGCATGAAAATCATCGGGCATTTCTTCCGTTTTTAAAATACGAATATCTTTGGGAAGCAATGCATTCAATGCTCTTTCATATTGAATAGCCGGAATATTTTTATTTGTTTCAAAATGAAAAACTTGACCAAGCGCATGAACACCAGCATCCGTTCTTCCACTCGCAACAACATCCACATTCTCTTTTGTGATCTTATACAAAGCTTCTTCAATCACTTGTTGAATGCCTAAGGCATTCTCTTGTTTTTGCCAGCCTGCATAATTAAAACCATCATAGCTGACAAGTGCTTTTACAATCATAATACCCAAATACCAATACAAGCACAAAGAACGACAACACTTAAAATCATTGAAGCATAATCGATAGTCTGCATCTTTAACACTTTGTAACGTGTTCTTTTTCTAGAAGGATCATACCCTCTAGCTTCCATCGCATTCGCAAGTTGATCTGCACGATCAAATGCAGAAACAAATAGTGGAACAATCAACGATAAAATGGCCATAATTTTTTCTTTGATACTCCCATTTTCCAAATCCACACCACGACTAGCCTGCGCATTCATAATACGCTGTGTTTCTTCAATTAGTGTTGGAATAAAACGCAACGCAATACTGATCATCATCGCAATAATGTGAGCGGGTACACCAATTTTTTCAAAAGGCTTCAACAATTTTTCAATTCCCAAAGTCAAATCCAAAGGCTTTGTTGTTGCTGTTAATACAGTTGTGATAATAACCATCAACATTAAACGTACCACAATATACAAAGTTTGATTTACGGCATCACTATAAATTGTAAATCCCTTAATTGAAAACAAAGGTGTTCCTGTTTTAATAACCAATAGGTTAATAACCAACAAGAAAGCCATCATCCATAACATGGGTTTCATTGTTCTTAAGGCATATTTAATATTTAATTTTGATAAATACAAACTCAATAAAATAAAAATACCTATAATCACATATCCAAGGACTCCTGCAGGAATAAATATCGCAACCATTAAAAACAACATGATCATAATCTTAGATCGAGGATCCATCTTATGAACCACAGAATCTAATGGTATATATTGTCCTAACGCAACATTATTCATGTTTCTTCACCTGCTTTTCTATTGAATCCACAAGTGAATTCATATCCATAATATCTGGATCCATCTCAAATCCATTTTCTTCTAATTGCATTTTTAAACGCACAATACTAGGTGGATTGATACCAATCTCTTGTAAATATTCAGGATGCTTAAAAAATTCTTTCACATCCGCTTCCTGCGTAACTTCACCATGGCTCAACACAATCACATGATCACAATAGTTCATGACATGCTCCATATCGTGAGTTACTAAAAGAACCGTTTTTCCTTCTTTTTTATTTAGATTCATAAACAAAGTCATCATTTCCTGAGCGCCTTGAGGATCAAGCCCTGCTGTTGGCTCATCTAAAACTAAGACTTTTGGATTTAATACTAAAATCCCCGCAATCGCAACACGACGTTTTTGTCCTCCACTCAAATCAAAAGGGGAACGATCTAAATAACTTTCATCCAATCCTACAACAGGCAAGACTTTCTTTACCAATTCTGAAGCATCTTCCTCACTTGTTCCAAAGTTTTTTGGTCCAAACGCAATATCCTTACCGATCGTTTCTTCAAACAATTGATATTCAGGAAACTGGAATACAAGCCCAACTTCCTTTCTTAATTGTTTAACATCCTTAATTTTCAACAAAGGTTGAATATGAAAACCACAAATATCCAAAGTACCAGCTGTTGGAATCAACAAACCATTTAAATGCTGAACTAAAGTAGATTTACCAGAACCAGTCTGCCCAATAATAGCTGTAACTTTTCCTTCTGGAATTGAAAGATCGATACCCTTTAATGCAGCATGTGAAAAAGGTGTATTTTCATTATATGTGTGTTCTAACTTCTTTATTTCAATCGACATAACTTTTCAACCACCTCATCTAAACGACATACATTTTCTTTGAAGATTTTACGCTTCTTTAATTCCTTCGAAATTTTTAACGCAAAAGGAATATCCAACTGCATTTTAGCTAGCTTATCTTCCTGTTTAAAAATATCCATTGGTGTTCCCTGCATCGCAATCTCACCATTTTCTAATACTATGACATTTTCAGATTGAGCTACCTCTTCCATATCATGGGTAATGGATAAAATAGTGATATTTTTTTCCTCATGTAACTTGCGAATCTGCGCATTAATACTTGCCTTACCTTGAGGATCCAACATACTTGTCGATTCATCAAAAATAATGATATCAGGTTCAATGGCCAAAATGCCTGCAATCGCAACGCGTTGTTTTTGTCCACCAGATAATTTAGTCGGCTCTGCACTTAAAAAATCCGTCATTCCAACACGACTTGCGACATCTTCAATAATACCTTGCATCTTTTCTTGTTCTACACAATGATTTTCTAAACCAAAGGCAATATCATCTGCCACTGTAGAACCAATAAATTGATTATCCGGATTTTGGAATACTATTCCAACATGACTTCTCAATTCATAAACACTTTCTTCATTTAGTTCTTTACCTAAAATCTGAATTTTTCCCTTTTTCGCCTCCAACAAACCAATGATTAGTTTTGCCATTGTACTCTTACCAGAACCATTATGTCCGATAATCGTTGTATAGCTTCCTTTTGGGATTGAAAAAGAAACATCTTTTAATATATCATTTTTCCCATCATAGGAAAAAGTTAAATGTGAAACTTCAATTGCTTCCATCACATATCCTCCACCATAAACGGAACTATTATACCATATTAAAATGGCTTGAGCACCCTCAAGCCACTATTTATTAAAATGAAATCCTTTATATTCAGCACTCGCATTTGTGCAAGCATTTACAAGTGTATCGGATAAGATTTTTAAATCACTCTCATTTACACCATCATGATAAATTACATCTACAATTTTATCTTCATCATCATAAGAAGAAGTTAAGCCATTCTTTGCAATTTCTGTCTGGAATTGTTTTGCGCTATCTTTTGAATCAAAACTATAAGTTAAAGTTACTGGAAGAATATCTTCTTGTGCTTCTTTAAATCCCATGATATCTGCTTCCATATGTTTTAATGGACTTTCATTCGATTTGATTTCTTTTTCGATTGGTTCATCAATGTCAGGACATAAGAATTCATCTAATTCTTCCTGTCTTTGTTTGTCACGACGTACCTTACCCGCAACTGCACAAGCCCCCACTGTAATGGTTGCAGCACCTAATAAAAACTTAAAAAGCTTCATAGTTATTTCCTCCTTGTTACGGCAACTCCATCTCCATAATCATAAAATGCGGTTTCATAATCTGAAAGATTTGCCAAATACGTATGATAATCATGAATCTTACGAACTAATTGGCGTGTATTACGATTTTGAGTCAATTCCGGATGTTGTACAAGCCCATGAAAATTCATATTATCTGATACAATTATACCATTCTCATTCAAATGCATACAATATTTCTCAAAAAAACGTTGATATTGTGCCTTAGCTGCATCTATAAAAATGCAGTCAAACATACCATCCACATTCACTTCAAGAGCATCGCCCTCAATCAATGTGATTTGATTGGATAATCCACTTTCTTCAATGTTCTTTTTTGCCTGAACAATCATTTCCGAATTTCTTTCGATTGTGACAACTCTCATTCTAGGATCTAACTTAGCAACTTCAATCGATGTACGAGCAATCGCAGTTCCTAACTCTAAAAATGATAGACATTGATTTTCTTGAAGTTTTTCTAATAAAAAGGAAAGTCCATCATCCATCATGATAGGCACTTGATGTTCTTTTGCGTATTGTTCTAAATCACTCATATTTTTTTAAGCTCCTTAAAAGAAAAGTGAAGTAGTAACTACTACTTCACGAATTGTACAATAGCCATTGGAGCTGCATCTCCACGACGGATACGTGTTTTAACTACACGAGTGTATCCACCATTACGATCTGCATATGCTGGTCCAATTTCATTGAATAATTTTTGAAGAGCTGTTGTTCCCTCTTCATCTACTTCTACATTACGAACATAAGCTGCTGCTTGTCTACGTGCATGTAAATCTCCACGTTTTGCTAATGTTACTAATGAATCCATTACAGCGCTTAATTCTTTTGCTTTCATTTCTGTTGTTTCGATTTGTCCGTTTTCAATCAAAGATGTTGCCATGTTACGCAACAATGCTTTACGATGATCGGCTTTACGTCCCAATTTACGATTCCACATGATTCTTACTCCTCTTATTCATATGATTTGAAGAACAATCCCAATTGGTACATTTTGTCCTTCACTTCTTTGAGTGATTTCTTACCCAAATTCTTAACATGCATCATTTCATCTTCTGTTTTTTGTGTAAGTTCATCGACAGTTTGAATTCCTGCACGTTTTAAACAATTGTAAGAACGAACAGATAAATCCAAATCTTCAATCATCATTGTATTTACTTTCTTAACATCCTCAACTTGAGGTTTTTGAACCATGAAACTTTCTTCTAATTCTAAATCTGAAACAGTTAAAACTTCATCTAAGTTTTCCATACAAACCTTTGCAGCCATTGTAATAGCCTGTAAAGGTGTAATTGTTCCATCTGTTTCTACATTGATATGTACTTTGTCATATTTTTTATCCAATCCAACACGAGCAGGTTCTGATAAATAATCTGCTTTACGGATTGGAGTGAAAGTTGCATCTAATACTACGACATCTTCACCAAAGTCGTATGACACTTTGTTTTCAATTGAACTCTTATATCCAGTTCCAGTTACTGCATAAATTTCCATTTCTAAACTTGCACCTTTTTCTAAAGTACAAATCACTTGTTCAGGATCTACAACTTCTACAGCTTCCGGACAAATAATGTCAGCCGCCTGAATTGTTGCTGGTCCCTTCTTTGAAATATGCAATGTTTGGAATCCTTCTCCATCATTGTATAATTGTACAGCTTTTAAATTTAATGAAATACGATAAATATCCTCTAAAATACCATCAACCATTGTCGCTTTTCCATCAAATCCAGATACTTTAAATCCAACAATGCGTGTGCCAGGTACACTTGTTAATAATGTACGGCAAATGGTATTTCCAATCGTAATTCCAAAACCTCTTTCAAGAGGTTCAACAACAAATCTACCCGTGCTGCGGCTTCCGACAGTAGAAACGTCTACAATCTCGATTTTAGGCTTATCAATTTCGATCATTTAAAAGCCTCCTAATAAAATGTTGTATTTTGTTTTCGCTAAATAACAGCCAAACACTATTATTTAGAGTAGAACTCAACGATTAAATGCTCTTCAACAGGATAATCAATGTCATCACGCTGAGGTAATGCAACAACCTTTGCTGTGAGTTCAGCCGGGTTTACTTCAAGCCACTTAGGAGCGGTGCCGTAAGCGCCCTCTTCCTTAACGAGCTTAAATCTGCCGTTATCCTTGCTCTTGTCAACGACTGCGATAACATCTCCTGCCTTAACGAGATAAGATGGAATGTTTACTTTCTTGCCGTTTACGGTGAAATGACCGTGAGAAACTGCCTGTCTTGCTTCACGACGAGTCTTACAAAAGCCTGTTCTGAAAGCAACGTTATCAAGGCGGGTTTCAATCATTGTAAGAAGAACTGCACCTGTCTGTCCCTGAGCCTTTGCAGCCTTCTCATAATAGGTGTGGAACTGCTTTTCAAGAATACCGTAGATGAACTTAACTTTCTGCTTCTCATTGAGCTGCATAGCATATTCGCTCTTCTTACGGCGATTCTTACTATAAGAATTTCTGAATGTATCCTTATTTGTATAACCCATAACAGCCGGTGAAATACCGAGTGCTTTGCAACGCTTTGCAATAGGTTCTGAATTCTTTGCCATATCTTTACTACACCTCCAATAAACTATACACGACGTCTTTTTGGTGGACGACAGCCGTTATGTGGGATAGGAGTAACATCTTTGATAAGACTTACTTCTAAGCCGGCTGTTTGAAGAGCTCTGATAGCAGATTCTCTACCTGAGCCAGGTCCCTTAACGTATACTTCAACATATTTCATACCATGCTCCATAGCAGCCTTTGCAGCAGCCTCGGTGCCCTCGCCCTTCAGTGCGCTGATCTCCACAGCCTGACAGCCCAGCTCTGCGCTCAGCTTCTTCAGGTCGATGGTGTCGCCGTTCTTGCGCACCAGATCGATCATGTTCACAGCCATGACCACCGGGATGCCCAGCTCGATCAGCTGGGTGGTCAGGTAGAGGTTGCGCTCGATGTTGGTGCCGTCGATGATGTTCAGGATGGCGTCGGGCTTCTCCTTCACAAGGTAAGTACGGGAGACCACTTCTTCCAGCGTGTAGGGGGACAGCGAGTAGATGCCGGGCAGATCCTGAATGACAACGTCCTTGTCGCCCTTGAGTTTGCCTTCCTTTTTTTCCACGGTCACGCCGGGCCAGTTGCCCACGTACTGGTTGGAGCCGGTCAGGTTGTTGAACAGGGTCGTTTTGCCGCAGTTCGGGTTGCCGGCCAGTGCAATTTTAATGCTCATTGCAACTCCTTTCCTCTCGTTACGATCAAACGACTTCGATCATTTCGGCGTCGGCCTTGCGCACGCTCAGTTCGTAGTTGCGCACGGTCAGCTCCATCGGGTCGCCCAGAGGGGCGACCTTGCGGACGTAGATCTCCACACCCTTGGTGATGCCCATGTCCATGATGCGGCGCTTCACCGGGCCTTCGCCGTGCAGGCGCGCCACGGTGGCAGTCTCGCCGACCTTAACGTCTTTCAGAGTCTTCATAAAAAATCCTCCTCTACTTGTCTTTCTATTCAGAGACTATCCAGTTTCGGAGCGTCTCCCAAACAGCGTTTTGCCGCTGCTCAGCCAACCATAATGCGGTTTGCCATCGTCTTGTCGAGGGCCAGACGGCTCTCCTTGACCTGAACGATGAGGTTGCCTGCGATCTCATTGACGACAGTCACCTGACTGTCCACCACGAAACCAAGCTCTGCCAGATGCAGACGCACTTCATCCTTGCCGGTGATCTTCTGGATGGTGACGGTATCGCCTGCTTTTGCCATAGTCAAAGGCATCATAATTGTTCCACTCCCATTCGTGCTCCCCCTTCTGCGGGGAGCTTTTCAGTTCGCTTTTTTCGTCCTCGGGGATGGCCGCACCAGCCAGACGCCGCAACGCGCTCGCTCATGCCCGCGTCCCCCTCCGAAAAGCTACGGCAGTTAGTCAGTCGCAACTATCAGCACAGATAGTTTATACTTACTAACCCGCATTGTCAACCATTTTCCGGTTCAAAAAAGTTAGTTTGTATGAACAAACAAATTTTCTTCCCTTATTTCAAGAAGATTTTTACAGTTTCTATATGCTAACTTTGTTTGCACATATTTACGATTTTTCTCTTTTACACTCCCCGCAAATGACACAGCCGCCCGGTGCAGGGGGTATTCTGCAACGAGCGGCCGCGTGTCAAAAGGAGGATTCTTCCCGCCAGTGCGTGGTTTCGCTCTGGCGGGCGCCAGGATAAAAAGAGAGTATTTGGAAGAGAATGTCAAAATTCAGGGGCGTCAGGCTGCGACAGCCAGACGCTGGATGGGCGTTCCGCTGCGGAACAGGCGGAGATATACTGCCGTACACTTGTTCAGCTGAGCAAAATGCCGCTGGGCAGCACTGGGGTCACCATAGGCTTTCCAGCAGCCGCAGCAGGTGAAGTTGCGGCCCGCATTTTCGATAAAGCCCACTACATCGTGGAGCGGATAGCCCAG
>OLSK01000296.1_pt1 | contig 47080 bp, 46 predicted proteins | sample 1672781 | NCBI WGS metagenome assembly OLSK01 (sample SAMEA3136723, study PRJEB25190) | human gut metagenome | biome: human gut; feature: human-associated habitat; material: faeces | place: Austria | collected 2013 | reverse complement strand
CAGCGGCCTTCGGCCGCTGGCTCCGGCTGCGCCGGAGCGCCCTGCGGGCCGCCTCTCCCCCGCGCTTCCCTGCCAAAAGGCGGCAAGGCATACCGCCCCGCCGCCTGCTATTCGGGTTTATTCCGCCACCGGCCGGATGATCCCCATCGGGGTCTGCTCGTGGCTCTGCCCCAGGGGGTTGTCCCGCAGGATAGCTGCCATCCGCTCTCGGTCAGTCGAAAGCGGCGCCGCCCCCATGACCACCCCGCCAATGTCGTTGATATCGGTAATCAAAACAGGCTTGCCCAGCACGGCGTAAATTTCCGCCGCCACCTTATCGGGGTCCGCCGGGCCCAGCACCACATACTCGTTGTAGGGCGGCAGTGTGCAGTCACACGGCCCGTCAATGGAACGCGCCTTTTCCCCTGCCACCTTGTAGAACCACCCGCGGATGCCAAACAGCTTACCCACCGCGGAAACGGCAGCCGCCACCAGGATGCGGAAAGTCCCACATTCTCTTATGGCCATCTCCATCGTCTCCGGGATGCCCAGCCCGATGCCGTAGGGCGTTTTCAGCACAAATTTACACAGGAACTTCGCCAGTGGCCGGGGCTTGATCTCCTTCATGGGGATTGCCCGCTTTTGGGTGCAGGCCACCGCCTTTTCGGTGATAAACAGGGTATCGCCCTCCTGCATTTCAGGGGCGGCGTATTTCATCACCACATCGGTAATGTTGTCCGCATCGGTGATGACATGAGTCTTGATGCACAGGCGGCGGTACTGCTTTCCCTCCACCTCTATCATCTCATTTTTTCCAGGATTGACTACCATCTGCTCCCCTTCCTCTCTTTTTGCGTCCGCTGCTTTTGGGTGCGGCAGACCCGCTTTTTATGCGCATTATTATAGCACTGTCTTTTTCCTCATGCAATGCTTTCGCCCAAATAACAAAGCAACGCCGTCACCAGGCCCCGCAGCTGCCATTCTCCGGCGTCCGCCGGCAGGAACACACACTCCCCGGCCCGTACCGGCTTGGTTTCGCCGCCGCACAGCAGCTCTCCCTCCCCGGCCGTCACCAGCAGCCCGGCAAAGCTCTCCCCATCGCAGCAGCCCGCGGCTTCGTTCTGCAAAAGATCCACCGTAAAGTTTTTATGCTGTCCCAGGTGCCCGCCAAAGTCCCAGTCCTGTTCCACCGGACCGGGCTTCAGCACCGCCAGCGATCGCTCCACATGCAGGGGCCTCGGCTTACCGTCCGCCCCCAAGCGGCCATAGTCATACAGCCGGTAGGTCACATTGGAGCTCTGCTGGATCTCCGCGATCACCATCCCCGCCCCAATGGCGTGCACCGTCCCCGGCGGAATGTAAAAAACATCCCCCGGCTGCACCGGCACCCGCCGCAGCAGGTCGATCAGGGTATTTTCGGCCAAGCTTTTCTCTATTTCGTCCCGGCTCACCGCCCGGGCAAAGCCATAATACAGCGCCGCGCCCGGTTCCGCCTCCAGCACCATCCACATCTCCGCCTTGCCGCTTTGGCGCTCCTCCCGCCTGGCGTATTCGTCATCCGGGTGCACCTGCACCGAAAGATCTTTCCTCGCGTCGATGAGCTTCACCAGCATCGGGAACTCCTCAAATTCCGCGCACCGCGTCCCAAAGAAGTTCCCCGGATATTTCAGGGCGGCCTCCGGCAGCGTCAGACCCTTCATTTCGCCCTCAGCCAGGCGGCTCATGCCGTCCGGGTGGCAGGAAAGCACCCATGCCTCCGCCAGCGGCTCACAGTCGCTTTCGATATGATATTTTTCCCGCAGCTTCTCGCCGCCCCACAGATAGTCCTTGCAGGCAGGCGTCAGCTTCCACATCGGCATTTTGCTCCCTCCTTCGGGCTGTTATTCCACCGCCATCCGCAGCAGGGTGCCCTGCGGCAGCGGCTCCGGGTAATCCATCATAAAGGGCGCCGCGGCATGGGGCACGCAGTTCACCGGCAGGCCCTCGGCGTCATACAGCTTTTCCGGGGTAAAGGTCCTTACTCCCCGCAATGGCAGCACCAGCTCCAGCGGCTGCCCCACCGCGAATTTATTCCTCTGCACGCACAGCAGGCGCCGGTTTTCGGCGTCGTAGCCGGTCACTACCCCGGCTACCTCCCACCGGCGGATATACCCGCCCGTTTCATAGCATTGTCCGGCCTCCGGCAGTCCAAACAGGAACCCGGTGGTATAGTCCCGGTGGCTCACCTTGGTCACTTCCTCCCGCAGCCAGTTCGGGCAGCGGTAATGCTCCGGATCCCGCCACATCAGGTCGGTGGCGGCCCGGTAGGCCCCGGCGGTCACCGCCGTATAGTAGGCCGATTTCGCCCGTCCCTCGATCTTGAAGGAATGAACCCCCGCTTTCGCCAGCTTATCCAGGTACTCGATGAGACACAGGTCCTTGGCGTTTAGGATATAGCTGTAATGGCCGTCCTCCTCCACCGGGTAGTACTGCCCCGGACGCTTTTCCTCCATCAGGGCATATTTCCAGCGGCAGGGCTGGGTGCAGGCGCCCCGGTTGGCATCCCGCCCGGTCAGGTACTGCGAAAGCAAACACCGTCCGGAAACACTCATGCACATGGCCCCATGCACAAAGACCTCCACCTCCAGCTCCCGCGGGATGCGGCGGCACAGTTCCTCTATTTCGGTCAGCGGCAACTCCCGGGCCAGCACCACCCGTTTGGCCCCCAGGCGGTGCAGCTCGGTGGCGGTCAGCCAGTTGGTCACCCCGGCCTGGGTGGAGATATGCAGCTCCAGCTCCGGCACAGCCCGGTGGGCGGCCATCAGCACCCCTATATCGCTCACAATGGCAGCGTCCACGCCCATCTCATGCACCTCGGCCAGGTACCGGGGCAGCAGATCGGCCTCCTCATTGTTCAGCAGGGTGTTGCAGGTCAGGTAAAGGCGCTTGCCCATTTGGTGGGTCAGCTTCACCGCCTCGGCCAGCTCCTCCTGGGTAAAGCTCCTGGTCCCCGCGCGCATGTTAAAGAGCTTGCCGCCCAGATATACCGCGTCCGCCCCAAAGTGCAGTGCCGCTTCCAGTCGTTCCCGGTCGCCCGCCGGCGCCAGGACTTCCGGTTTCTTGTCTATCATCGTGTTATTTTCTCCTGTTTACAGCTTCATCTGGATGGAACGGCCCACTTCCAGCGCTTTTTCCTCGCCCTGCAGGGCCGCCAGCAGGTACAGCGCAAAGGTCATGGCATTGCCGGCGCCGTTCGCGGTGATGATCTTTCCATCCTGCTGCAAAGGGGCCGCCGTATAGGTACCGTGGTACTTTTCGTCGTTCTCAAAGCCCGGATAGCAGGTATATTTCCGGCCGTGCAGCAGGCCGTTTTCTCCCAGCACGCTGGGGGCGGCGCAGATGGCCGCGACCCACAGATCCTCCTGGGCGGCATAGGCCAGCCCCTCCTGGATGGTCAGCGACTCTCCCAGATGGATGGTACCGGGCATTCCGCCGGGCAGCACCATCATATTGATCTCATCCGGGATGACATCCTCCTCGGCGATATCGCACCCCACCGGGATGCCGTGAGCGCCGGTGATGGTCTTGCCGCCGATGCCCACCGTTTTTACGGTGACGCCGCCCCGCCGCAGAATATCCACCGGGGTCAGCGCCTCCACTTCCTCAAAGCCCTCTGCAAAAAATACATAAGCTGTCATCGTCGTTTCCTCCTTGCATCGTTTCTGCCATCCGGGGACATTCCCGCCCCCTTCGGCAGATGAATTTTTATTCTATTTCCAAGCGCCGCAGGATCATCCTGCCACGCCATTTCATCCTTTGCTGTCGTAACATCGCCCTTCGGCAAATTCATTCTCGTCCTGCTCCCAGTGCTTCCGAATTACCTCATTGTGCCTTTCCGTTCGTCTACATCGAGCTCAGGCCTTCAGCAAATTTATTTTCGTTCTATTCCGGGTACCGCCGGGGGTTCCGCCGCGCCCTTTTCAGTCCATCGCCAGCGGGGTATAGATCTCCCCCGGCAGGCCGATTTCCGCCGTTTCGCGCGCCATCATCATCGGCTCGGTCCGCAGGCCGTCCGCCGGCTCCGCGCCCGGCAGCGCCAATTGCAGCTCCCGGCTTTCCAGCGCTTTGCACAGGCTTTCCAGCGCCTGCGCTCGCAGGGCTTCGGGGCACAACAGCTCCCGCACCAGTGGGGTCTCTCCCTCGCGGCTCACCGCCGCGCTGCCCACTGGCTGTTCCGGGGCTCCCAGCAGCCACAGGTCGCCGCCGTACAGCTTCATCCATCCCTTCTGGGTGGCAAGCCCCTCTTTCCCCCAGTGCAGCCCCCAGGGGGCATATTGCCGCCGCAGAGCGTCATACCGCTCCGGTTCCGCCGGGGCACAGGTTAGGGGCTCTCCGCCCCCCGCGGTAAATTGCCCCACCCCCACGGTGCTGCAATCGGCAAAGCCATTTTTCCGGTAGAATTGCCGGTTCTTTTCACTATCCGGCCGCAGCAGTGCGGCGGCTTCCCCCTGCTCGGACATCCACCGGCAGCAGGCTGCCAGCAGCCCGCCGCACAGACCCTGTTTTCGGTAGTCGGGGTGGGTGGCTACCCCGTAGAAATACCGCGCTTTCCACTCTCCCTCCGGCAGCGCAATGGTCACCGGCATGGCCACCAGCATAGCCGCCGGTATTCCGTCCCGCTCAGCTTTCCACAGCGCGTCCCCGTACCTCGCAAAAATATACTCCATCTCGGCGGCTGCCTCGGTGCCGAAGCACCGCAGGAAGATCTCCCGCAGGCGGGGCAGCTCCTCCGCTTTTGCCAAGCCATAGGTCACAGGCTGCATGGCAGGTTCTTTCACGCTTTTTTCACCTCGCGCGTCACATACTTTTCCAGCAGCATCACCGGATAGTAGGATTCCTTGCTGCGCCGCAGCCCCTCGTCCCCGGTGTCCTCCTCCCGGTTGATAAACACAAGTCCGGGATACTTCTGCTTCATCATCTTGGCCATTTCCCGGCACACCATGGGGTAGGCGCCGGGCTCCTCGCCATCCGCCTTTTCGATATTTTCGTCCATCATGGTTTCGTTGATCATGCTTGCCACGGCAAAGCCGTAAATTTTTCCGCCCGCAGTCAGCACGCCGCCGGTCATTTCCAGCTCCTCCAGCTCCCGCAGGGCACAGCGAACCACGCAGCCCTCCTTGTGCAGTCCCTCGTCGCCGCCCTCGTTTTCCACCTGCCACCGGCGGTGGAATTCCAGCACCGCTTCCATATTTTCGGCGGTGATGGGCTCAAATTTCCAGTCGGGGTGCGCCGCCTCAAACCGGTTGCAGAAGTTGCGCTTGGCGTGCAGCTTTTTGCCGGCATAGGTAGCCAGCTTTTCCGCCTCGTAGATGTACTCAGCGTCATCCCGGCTGGATTCATAGGTAAATTCGCCGGGGTAGTTCGCCTCCAGCCACGCCTTTTCGGTGGGCAGCAGGCCAAAGAACCACAGCTCCTTGCCGTTCTCCTCGGCATCCTGCCGCAGCAGGGTGATGCCCTCCTTCAGGTCGCCATCCCCGTAGGGGAAGCCATAGCCGTCCTCCCGGCCGCTTTTGGTAAACAGCCACTCGCCGGTCAGGCAGTAGCGGGTCTGGTAGATGCCGCTCCACAGGTACATGGTGGCAAAGCTCTGGTAACAGGCGCTGTGGTGCTTTTTGCCCAAAAAGGGCAGCAGGTCCCGCCGGGCTTCCAGTGTGATCGGTTTGAAATTCAGCATAAAACTCCTTGGATTTTGTAATTTTTCTTATCTTTTCGGCAAAGTCCCTCGCACGCATTTCAGCGATACGGTTCAGCGTCCTCCCTGCCGGGAAAAGGTACTGTTTTTATTCCAGTCCCAGCGCAAGACAGTTTTTCAGCAAAGTCCTCCGCACACTCTCCGGCGGCATTCAGCACCGGCCGTGTCCCCCGGCCCTGCGGTTCTTCTGCCTGCCCCAAGCTCCGGGCCCTGGGGATGCAGCGTCCCCCCTGCCAGGCAAAGGCGCTGTTTTTTTATTCCAGTCCCAGCGCAAGGCGGATCTTTTCAGCAATGACCTCCCGCGGGAGCATCTCACCCCGCTCGGTGCAGCTCAGGATATGCCAGCCCTGCTTTTCGGCCCCATACAGGGCCGCCGAACGACAATGCTGCAAATAGGCAAAGTCCGCCTCGTGGATATCCCGCTTGCTTTCATCGCCGTGGTAACGCTCGGAGAGCAGCCGGCGGGAAACCTCCGGGTCCACATCCAGGTACACCACCGCCGTGGGGCGGGGCAGCCCGGCTTTGTTGTATTCCACATCGCACAGCCAGTCGAGGAAGCTGTCCCACTCCTCCTTCGGCAGCCGGGACATCTGGTGCGGGATATTGGAGGTGGAGTAGCGGTCCGCCACCAGTATTTTGCCTGCTTCATAGTCCGGGCGCCAGTGGCGGCAGTAGCTGGCGTAGCGGTCCACCGTGAAAAAGAGCGAAGCCCCGTAGGGGTTCACTTCCTCCAGCGTGCCTATCTCCCCATGGAGATACATCTTGACCAGCGTGCTGGAGGGGTCGTTATAGTCCGGGAAGGAAAGCTTCCGGCAAGGAATGCCCTTCCCGGTGAGATAATCGGTCAGCAGGGTGGCCTGGGTGGCCTTGCCGCTGCCATCCAGCCCCTCTATCACATACAGCTTGTGTTCCATATTCTGTCCTCCTCATTCCCTTTTATTGCGGGTACGGTAAATGAGATAAACCACCACCGCCGCGATGAGCACCACACCCGTCGCCGCAAAAAGCCCCATGCTCTCGGCCGCCCGGTCCTGCATCAGCCGCAAAAAGCTGGCCGCCGCCAGCACCAGTGCCGCCAGGCACAGCACAAAAGCCGGCATCCGTTTATCCATGGGCTTCTTCCCTCATTCTGGCGTATTTTTCCCACATTTCAGCGGCTTTTCCGCAGGTCATTTTGCCCTCCGGGCAGCCGCCCCGCACACAGCCCGGCCCCGCGTTTTTGAAAAGATGCGGCGCCACGGAAAGGCACAGCCGCAGCATCTGGTCGGCCACCTCTCTTATCTCCCACTGGGCGCGCTGGCAGCACCGCAGCTCAAAGAAATTCATCAGGCTGCGGGCGTTCATGGTCACTATCATCTTGGTATCGCAGGCATTGGGCAGCACAAACCGTGCGTCCTCTATGGCGGTTTTCTCCGCCCGGCTGGCGGCCGCCTTGGGGCTCAGGCCCTCGGCCAGCAGCTCCTTTTCCCGGCGGGCCTTCAGCAGCTCGGCTATTTTCTGGTAGTGGGCAATGCTTTCCTGCATCGCCAGCTCAAATTCCGCCTTCGCCTCCGGCACCTCGGCGATCTGCGGCGGCACCACCACCTCAAAGTCATTCTCCCGCACATACCGCTGGCTCTGCACGCTGAAGGACGCAATGCGGTGCCGGGTGATCTGTGCCAGCAGGGCACGGCTCACGCCCTCAATACCGAAGGTAAAAACCGCGTGCTCTATGGGGCTCTGGTGGCCCAGGCCCGCCAGCATCTCCACAAATTCCCCGGCCTTTTCGGGGGTCAGCTTTTCCTGCACCTGGGCTATGGTGGCCGGGCTGTAGCACAGCCGCGCGGCCGAAGCGATGGTCATTTCCGGATCCGGAGTATGGGTGATAAGGGTGACCTTTGGCATAGTATTTCCTCCTTGCAGGGAATTATCGTTTTTCCAGCCGGGCAAAGGTGGCCATCAGCCGCTTGGCGCCGACTTTATCGAAATGGATGGTGAGAAGATGATCGCCTCCCATCGGCTCTATCTTGAGGATGGAACCCTCCCCGAAGGTCTTGTGATAGACTCGGTCGCCGGTTTTCAGGGTAAAGGGCTCGGCGGCAGGGACGGCGGGCCGGGGCCTGGGAGCCGCCGGGGCCGGAGCGGGGCTGCTGCCCAGCTTATTGGGCCGGTAGACGGTGGTCTGCCGGGCACCGTAACCGGAGCCATAACCGGTCCGTTCGCCATAGCCGCTGTGATAGCTGCCAAAGCGCTCGGTCTCGTCCTCGGTTTTCATCAGCTCTCCGGGGATCTCCCCCACAAAGCGGGAGGGACGGTTTCGGGTGGTTCGGCCGAAGAGCATCCGCTGGGCGGCCCCGGTGAGGTAAAGCTCCCGTTTGGCTCTGGTGATGCCGACATAAGCCAGGCGGCGTTCCTCCTCCAGCTCGGTCGGCTCGTAGATGGCCTGCTGGCCGGGGAAAATACCCTCCTCCAGGCCGGTGATGAAAACATAGGGGAATTCCAGGCCCTTGGCGGAATGGAGGGTCATCAGCACGACCTTGTCATCGTCCTCCGAGAGATTATCCAGATCGGTGTAAAGGGCGATCTCCTCCAAAAAGCCGGAAAGGCTGGGCTCCTCGGTCTCCTCCATGTACTTCAGGATGGTGGTCTTGAGCTCGCCGATGTTCTCCAGCCGGCCGCGGCTTTCCATATCGTTTTTGGCCTCCAGGGCTCTTACATAGCCGCTTTGGTCCAGCACCTGCTCCAGCGTTTCGATGAGGGGGACCTCATCCACCGATTCGGCAATGCCGTCCATCATGGCGGTAAACTCCATCAAGGCACGGGATTTACCGGAAAGAGGGGCATATTCCTCGGCCGTTTGCAGGGTGCGGTACAGCGATTGTCCCAGGCTTTCCGCCACCTGCTGGGCGGTATTCATGGTGGCCTCGCCAATGCCCCGTTTGGGTTCGTTGATGATGCGGCGGAGCCGCAGGCTGTCATCGGGGTTATTCAGCACCGCCAGATAGGCCAGAATATCCTTGACCTCCTTGCGGTCGAAGAACTTGAGGCCGCCGATGATGCGGTAAGGGATCCCCTGCCGGATGAACATCTGCTCCAAGGTGCTGGAAAGGGCGTTCATCCGGTACAGGATGGCATGGTCACTGTATTTGGCGCCTTTTTCGTGGTTTTTGCGGATGGTGGAGGCGATGAAGTGGGCCTCCCGCTGCTCATCGGCCGCCTTGTGGTACAGCACCTTCTCTCCTCTGCTGTTTTGGGTCCACAGGGTCTTGCCCTTGCGCTGGCTGTTGCGGCTGATGACGGCATTGGCAGCATCCAGAATGGTGCCGGTGCTGCGGTAGTTCTGTTCCAGGCGGATGACCTTGGTTTGGCCGAACTGCTGCTCAAACGAGAGGATGTTTTCGATGGTGGCGCCCCGGAACTTGTAGATGCTCTGGTCGTCATCGCCGACCACACAAAGATTTCCATGGGCGGCGGCCAGCAGGCTGACCAGCAAATACTGGGCATGGTTGGTATCCTGGTACTCATCCACCATGATGTACCGGTAGCGGCGCTGGTACTTTTGCAGCACCTCCGGGAACTGCTGGAACAGCTTGACCGTCAGCAGGATGATGTCATCAAAATCCAGGGCATTGGCGTCTTTCAGCATCTGCTGGTAGCGGCCGTAAATCCGGGCTGTCACCTGCAGGGCAAAGTTATCCCCCGCCGACTGGCGCAGCCCTTCCGGGGTGAGCATTTTATCCTTGGCGCGGCTGATATTGCCCAGCAGGGCCTTGGGCGCGAAGTTTTTATCGCTGATGTGGAGCTCTGCCATGGCGTCTTTGATGACCCGGACGGAATCATCGGTATCGTAGATGGTGAAATTTCTGTTGTAGCCCAGGGCCTCTATCTCCGCGCGAAGGATGCGGGAGCAGGCCGCGTGAAAGGTGGCGGCGTGCACATCCTCGCCACGGGTGCCCAGCATGCCCGCCAGGCGCGCGCGTAGCTCGCCCGCGGCTTTATTGGTGAAGGTGATGGCCAGAATATTCCAGGGGGCGGGGACATCGTGGGCGATGAGCTGCCCGGCCCGCTCCATGTAGCTGCCATCGGCGGCAGCCAGCTCCAGGATGCGCCAATCCTCCTCGCTGAGGGGGGGCATATCATCCTGCCGGACGGAGGCGAGGCCGAACTGGAGCAGGCAGGCGATGCGGTGGATGAGGACGGTGGTTTTTCCGCTGCCGGCCCCGGCCAAAATGAGAACCGGGCCTTCCACGGCCAAAACGGCCTGCCGCTGCATGGGATTGAGGTGGGAAAAGCGCCGCTGCAGGATGGCGCGCTTTAGCTGCTGGTAGGTTTGGTTATCGTGCTGGGGCATGGTGGTCTCCTTTTATCGTCTCGAAAATTTTTCGCAAATCTCCAAAATAGTCCAAAATAGATTGTACCACAAAAGGGCGGCGGAAGAAAGTGCCGGGAGAGATTTTTTGCGGCGAAAAGCTCCCCCCACTAATACGGCAAAATGGGCCTTTCTTTGCAGGTGAGAGGTTAATATTTCACTTTTTTTCACGAAAAATTTACGATTGCGGAAAAATGTGGGTGTAATTTACCTAAATGCTGGGGTATCTTTACAGTAAAATGGCAGGAAAAAGGAGCCCCCGAAGGGGCTCCCGAAAGAGGGGGACACGCGTTATTTTTTGCGGGAAAGGATGGACATGCCAAGGGCAGCGACAGCCATGAGAGCGGCCGCGGCGGCGACCATATCATTGGCGCCGGTGGAGGGGTTCTTCTGGTCATCGGTCTTGGGGGTCTCGGGGGTGGTGATGATGATAACCTTGTTATCGGTGGGAGGAGTAGGAGGAGCGGGAGGGTCGTTGACCTTATCGCCATTCTCCCAAACACTGGTATTCTCTATTTTAACCTTAATACCTGTGTTATCGTTATTGTTAATACCATCGTTACCCATGGTGCCATAAAGGTTGGTGCCAGTTTTTTCGCAAACCGCTGCTTTAGCATTCATTGTATTTGCGCCGCTAATACTGATATCCCAAGCAGAGCCGTTTCCGATATTAAAAATGGTCTTATTCGGCTGAACAGAATCATTAACAACCTCTGTTGTAAAAGTACAATTGGTTGCAGTAATTTCGACCTGTGTGGTAGACTCTGCCTGATTATATACATTTACAAACTTAGCTTTACCGGGATTAGTCGTATCTCCACCGCCAAGTTTAGTCTCGAAAGTACAACCATTGAATGAGAAGGATTTACCACTATATGTCCAAAGATTGTATGTCCACTCATTGTAGGTATCCGGATACTGGAATGTGCAGTTATTGAATACAACATCTCCGGAACCCCAGTTTGCACCCATGCCTTTAATGATACAGTTCTCAAATGTCATTTCGCCGGCACGGATAAAACCATCATAATTTGAAACCGGGCCAAAATCAATTTTGACATTTTTAAAGGTCACCTTTTTGCCGCCATCAAAGAAATAGGTTGCAGTGGACTCTCCAGAAGTAATACCGGAAACAACGCAGGTGGTCTTATCTGCGCCATTGCCAACAAAAGTAAGATTGTTCGGAACGCTTTTACCGTCAGCAACACTGCTAGGAATGGTAAAAGAACCATTACCCAAATTGATCGTGTCATTCTCAGGAGCAGAATATACCATACTCTCAAGGGTTTCATCCGCCAAGGCGATGGTGGGCAGCATGACTGCCAGCATGAGGAACACTAGCACGACGCTTAAAAACTTTTTCATTTGAACGAACCTCTCTTCTTTTTATTTTTCCCGCAGGTGGGGTTGTGTTTGCTGGCGCAAACACAAAATATCCACATGTGGATATGATTGGTATAAACAGGTTACCACTTTTGGGCAGGGTGTGTCAACTATTTGGGAGAATTTTGGAGGAACATACAAAATGGAAGAGTTTAATTTAGCAAAAAATGCTCAGATTTTTGCCATCGCAGAAGATCTTATACAATGGCATTAAACAGGACGGCTACTGCAAACTGCACCAGCATATAGACAGCGAGGACTGCAACGCCCTTTGTAAAAAGGAATTTCTTGTCGATCTCCTCCCTGCCGAGAATATAGGCCGCCGCCACAGAACCGGATGGGAAAAGAAATGCGACCGAGGCACAGGTGCTGATGACCGTAAGGGTTACCGTTGGGTCAATCTTTATCCCCTGTTCCATCATTCCACAAACAATTGGGACAATAATCGGTGTCATTCCCATGGTAAGCACATTACCGTTTACCACCTGTGTAACAACGGTGATGAATAGTACACAGATCAGCAGCAGCATAATGGTGCTTTGCCCGCCGAAGATAGGGGCAAACACAGAAACAAGCCAGCTATTGATGCCAAGGGAGGCATCCGTGCATGCCCTTCCCAGCATTGTCATTGCACCAATAAGCGCAACCATGGGCCATATAGATGCATCCCGGAGGAGCGCCGGAGCGTTCATAATGGGCTTGCCGTTTTTGCTGATTATATTAAACACCGCAAGCGGAACAGCCCAAATCAGGCTGGTATCTAACGATTTGATGAATGTATAGCCCGGAAAGCTCTTTGGCAGCAGATAGATAAGAAACAGGTAAGCCATACAGAATACAAATGATCCTATTCCGATCTTCATCTCAAAGCTGAAGGTATCTGGGGTTTTATTGAACTGCTCTATCTGGTCCGATTTAATATCCTTTAATCTGCTGATATCGACTTTGAAGAGGTACTTCATGCAAAGAACAAGCACTGCAAACAGGCTTACCCATGTGACGATCTGAATCACCATATAGAGCCATCTGTTGAATTGATAGCCGTATGGCTCCAGCATGGAATCAAAGAAGCCGACAACAACCAGGATAAGCCCCTGAAACGGGATCAGATATTTCCCATAGGAGGAGGTGTACATATACAGCAGGCCGAACTTCATGAACTGGTCATCCTTCTTGTAGCCGCACACCTTCGCAATACTTTCGAAAAGCCCGAATGCCAGCAGGAAAAAGGCTGCACCATTGACCACTGTCGAGACTAAAAAGCCGGCCAGCATAAGCATAAACATAAAGATGCCCGGTCTTCCCCTTGTGATTTTAAGCGAAAGAAGCTTCTTTGCGAAAACATCCATGGCACCGGTCTGCCTTAAATACACACAAAGCGCCCCGGCAAAAATAAGCTGAAAGGTCACTCCAGAGCCGATCCAGCCGCTGATCAATTCGCTTGCCTTGTAATAGCCATGCAGGACGAATGCCAAAAGCGCAAGCAGTGAACTGGAGAACAGGTCACAGCCCACACATGTCATAAAAATAAGGCCGATAAATACACCGAGAATCTTTATCCCCATCTGTGACATACCGCCAAAGGTGGGACAAACCAAACCGAAAAAGTACATAAACGCAATACCGATCAGGGTTTTAATGTATATTGCACCCTTCCCTTTCGTCACAGTACCCATATATTCCTCCCTTCTCCTACCGCACAGCTGATGGCTGCATATGTGTCTGCTGCGATGACTTGCTCCATGATATATGCGGCCAGGGAAACACCGCTAATCGCAGCCATATCATGCGTCATACCCCCGTGCGCTTGCAGCACTGCAAGAGCATATTACAGTCATCGCCTCATTGTTATTTCACCGCTTTTCCGCCAAACTGTTGAATCATGTAGTCGGAAAAGGTATTCAATACCTTTGAATTGCTTTCCCGGCGAAATACTAAAAATGTTTTTATTATAATTGTGTTCTTTTCTAATGGAATGCGTACCAGGCCCGGGATCGCGCCATCCGTGACCGGGACGATTCTGAGGGCTATGCCGTAATTATTGACAATAAGCATGTGTGCCGTTTTCATGTCATTCCCGATGACCATGATCTTATCGCTTGCCCTGGGATAAAAGCCCCTGGAGATGCACGCCCGAACCAGCGGATCAGAGGTGTCCGTATAGAAATCGGAGGTGCTGCCGATCTTCTTTGAGTTCATAATGAAGGTTTCATCTTTAAGCTGATCAATGGAAACCTCCTTGAGCTTGGAAAGCGGATTATCCTCACTCATCTCCACCACCACTTCACACAGATTGGAAAGCTCGATAACACTGAATGCCGGGTCGTGATAAAACGGTATGATCTGCATGGGATCGCTTTCAAGCATCATATACGGAAAAATAGCCGCATCAAGACTTTTATTCTGCATGGCGGTCACTGCCTCGGAATAACCGACATTCCATACCTTGATAACGCATTGCGGATATTCATACTGAAATTTGACAAGGAAATCCGGGCTGATATGGCTTTTAACCGAAAAGCCCAAATTGATCTCCTGACGGCCGGCGTCCTTTTCCTGCTTAAGCTCGTCCAAAAGCGCATTGTATTCCTCTACGATGCCGGCAGCATGCTTAACAAAAATTTCTCCCTCATGCGTCAGCCTGATGGAGTCCTTTTTAGTTGCCCTGTGGATGAGCTTTATTCCAAGCTCTTTTTCCACCGATAAAATTTGCTTTGATAGGGACGACTGGGTAGAAAAAACATTCTCTGCCGCTTCGCCAAAGCTTTTGGACTTTGAAAGTGCCAAAACCGCCTTGATGTATTCCAGCTTCATATTAACCATACCTTTCCGGCAGCGCCTTACTCTTACTTTATTGGCCGATAATGCATTCCCCGGGAAGATGCTGCATCCGATTAATGCCGTTTTACCCCACAGCTTATCCCTTTTCAACCGCAGCCGTCCGGCTGCTGGGATCATCACCTTACGGCAGAGATTGAAAAATAATATCTTTATTCCACAGGTGAAAGGGGAACCCCCCATAAAATAAAAGTATTATATAAGCATTGTTTGCAAATGTAAAGACAGTAAAGAAGCACAGCAGAAATCAAGGAATCGCTGACGGTATCCCTTTGACGCCCGCTGTGCGACTCTACTGCTTTTCAGGGTCGGCTATTGCCTACGGGTTTTTGTAATATGGAGGCGGTTTGCGCTGCACCGTTTATCGGGGCAGATATACTCCCTGCTTCTTCAGCATCTGCTGGACCTTCTTCACATCAACATTGCGGAAAGTGGTATTTGACTGCAACGCCAAGGCTGCAGCAGCACCAGCGGCTTCACCCAGTGCGACACAATGGGGGATCAGATTGGCATGATCGTTTGCATCATGTGCCGAGGAGAAGCAGCGGCCGGCAGCCAGCAGATCCTCTACATCATCGGCAGGAAGCATAACGCCGTACGGGAGCTCAATGGGAGATTTATACTTCATCCGTCTGTGTGCGGGAATGATGGCAATGGTATCCTCGTGCTCGATTGTTTGTGCAATATCATCCATTGTAAGACGGTAGGTACCGTTCAGGCGACGGCTGCCGCGTGTACCAAGCTGCGGGGCGGTATCGTGCAGGAATGCATTTTTAAAGCCGGGAACATTCTCACGAATCCATTCGATGCCCTCATTCAGGCTGCGTCTGATGAGCATTTCAGTATCGGTAAGATCCTGAACATTGCAGCAATCCTTTCCCTCCACGAAATTATTGACCCACATAATATCCTTCATGGGGGTGACGAAGGGGGAAATGCGATATCCGAACAGCTTTTTATATTCGGCCAGCTTATCACGATAATGGCTGTTGGGATCATACTTCCAATTGCGGAATTCTTCAGAATCAACATTGCCGAGCCTGAATACAACGGAAACATTATAGCTGCGGTCATCGCCGCTGTATTCCTTCTCATAGGCACAGCCTGCGGATGCAAAGATATCACCGTCACCGGTACAGTCGATCACCTTGCCGGCCAAAATCGCCTTGCGGCCCTCCTTGGACTGGAAGGTCACGCCGATTACTCGATTGCCCTCCATAAGCGCCTCGCTGCCCCAGGCATGGCAGTATACGGTTACACCGGCATCCTCTACCATGTTGACCATGGCGATCTTCAGCATTTCCGGATCAACATATGCGCCATACCAGATCCATCCATCGCATACAAAACCGTAATACTTTCTCCATTTATCGATCAGCGCAGGGTCCGTGCTGCCGATATCCTTGCGGTCAGGACCGATCAGGCCATTGGGCATCTTCTCCAAACGATCCAGCCACTCCTGCTGTATGCCTGCAATCATCTGCTGCTTTCCCTCGCTGAGATGCGGGATAAAAAGCACCTGCCCGCCGGTAGCCATACCGCCAAGATGACCATAGCGCTCCAGCAGGACTACCTTACCTGCACCATTACGGGCGGCGGAAACCGCCGCAGCCGTTCCGGCGGGGCCGGCGCCGACAACCAATACATCGCAGTGGTCAAATACCTCGATTTCTTTTGCCTGCTCGTGGATATATTCTTTCATTGTATCAAATTCCTTATCTTATAGAGTTGTTTTCGTTGCGGGCTCTCTCCCGGATGGAAGCGTTCCGTTTGGACGTTTGGAAATGCGCCGGCAGAGAGCTCCGCATTTTTAACCGGGCTGTATTCCTATGATAGGTAAACGGTCATCAATCAACAGTAAGGCCCTTTTCCTTGCGCAGCGCGATCAGCTTTTCCTCGGTGACATTAAACATGGAAAGGGCGATCATGCCGATTGCGAGAGACGCACAGGGAACTGCAGACAGAAGCACACGAATGCCCTGCACTGCTTCCGTTGTCACGGCAGCCTTATCAAACCCGACTGTTGCAAGGCCGAAGCCGAGCAGCGCACCGGCGATGGTCTTTGCGATGCCGATGGTTACCGTATACAGGGAGCTCATAAAGGGACGGACATCCTTACCGTTTACGATAGCGGTATAGTCAATAACATTGGTGTAGAGCGGCAGCTCGATTGTGTAGCAAACATTACGGCCGATCATTGCCACGCAGAGAAGGATGGTGAATATAAGAGGATTCTTGCCGATAAAATATGCCGAACCGAGGGCAGCCGCATAGATAATAAGGCCGGAATACATGCCGCCCTTGATGCCGAGACGCTTGGCAATGATGGGACCGATGAAGGAGCCGACGAACTGCATCAGGGTGGACAGTGCCATGTATGTAGCCATCATGGTCTTATCGCCGATAACAAACCCGTAATAATAAGCCACAAGGCTCATCACCAGGGCATAGGGAATGCCGTGGGAGAAGGAAACGATCAGCCATGCAATGGTTTGCTTGTTGCAGACGGATTTGATCATCGTCCAGAAGGAGACGCCGTCTTTTTTGCTTTCCTTTACAGTTTCAACAGCAGTTCCGTCCTTGGCTGTCGGGTCGGATTTCCCGGTGGAAGGATCCACGGATTTTGCAATCTTGGCAAGATTGAAGAAGGATGCCGTAAGAGCAATTACAATAAGCACCATGAAGCCGGTATAGCCAGCTGCTTCGTTATTGAAGAGCTTACCGATAAAGGCAATGGCTGCAACGGCAACAAAGCCGAAGAATACTTTTCCGATGGAATTGATCTGGCTGCGTGCGCCGGCAAGGCCGGTACGCTCCGTCGGGTCGGGGGCAAGGGGGATCATCAAACCGGTATAAGCCGCAAAAGCAAAGTTATAAAGGAAGGTATCCAAAACGCAAATGACAAATACCAGCGGGAACTTGATGCCTTCCGGAAGATTACCCCAATTGACAAAGGTGAGAATCTGGAATATTCCCGCTAACGGCATCATGATGTAAATCCATGAGCGATAGCGTCCCCAGGGCAGACGAACTTTCTGCATGATAACACCGATTACAAAGGAACCCCAAAGTCCGATGAGACCCTTGACCGTGTTCATCGTGCCCAGCTGAACATTGGTGAGCCCGACAAATGTGGTAAGGAAGAAGGACAGGTATGTCCCCGTCATGTTTGTTTTCAAGGAGGAAATACCATTTACGAGACCATACGAAATAGATTTTTTAGTGTATAACGCTTTTTTCTTTTTTTCCAAACTAATCACTCCTCACACTGATCATTTTGTCAGATATCTGTATCTAAACTATAAAACAATTGGTTATTATAATGCAATTCAAATTTGAATTGCACTTATTCCTTTATGGAATAAGGAGATCGCCGGAGAAGTAATCTGCAGGAAAAGATGCAAAAGCCGCCCCCGTTTCCGGGAGCGGCTTGAAGGGTTTCAGGTTAGAACAGTGCGGAATTTATTCCAGCGTGATGACCTTGACGGGGCACTTTTCGGCGCAGGCGCCGCAATTGGTGCACTTTTCGGGATCGATGGAGGCGAGGAAATCGGTGACGGTGATGGCGCCGGTGGGGCAAACCTTGGTGCACATCATGCAGCCGATGCAGCCGGCGGAGCAGACCTTGCGGACGACAGCGCCCTTATCATGGCTGGAGCAGCGCACGGTGACATGATTTTTGACCGGGACCATGCCGATGAGCAGGTGCGGGCAGGCTTTGGCGCAGGCGCCGCAGCCGGTGCACAGGCTTTCATCCACATGGGCAACGCCATCCACGATGGAGAGCGCGCCGAATTTGCAGACCTTGACGCAATCTCCATAGCCCAGGCAGCCGTAGACGCAGGCTTTTTTGCCGCGGTGCAGGGCAGCGCAGGCCGCACAGGTGGCGGGGCCGTGGTAATCCTCGGCTTCGCCGCACTTTTCGCAGGTGCCGCTGCAGCGGACGGTGGCTTTGACGGGCTCGGTGTTTTCCGCCGCGACGCCCAGGTATTCGCTGATCTGAGCGGAGACGGAAGCGCCGCCGGGGATGCAGAGATTGGGCTTAGCGCTGCCATTGGCAACGGCTTTGGCGTAGTCATCGCAGCCGGCATAGCCGCAGGCGCCGCAATTGGCGCCTGGCAGGAAGCCGCGGATATCCTCCACACGGGTATCGATGGGGACCGAGAGGAAATGGGAGGCCACTACCAGCAGGATGGCGCAGATCAAGCCGATAGCGCCGACAATAATAATACCAGTCATAGTTATCTCCCCTCCTTACTTCAGCAGACCATCTACCACACCGGAGAAGCCCATGAAGGACATAGATACGATGGAGGCAGCGATCAGAGTGATGGGCAGGCCCTGGAACGATTCGGGGATATCCATGTTCTCCATGCGGCCGCGAACGCCTGCGAAGAGGACCATTGCCAGCAGGAAGCCGAGACCGGCGCCCAGCGCATTGACCATGGACTGGCCGAAATTGTACTTCTCATCGATATTGAGCACCGCTACACCGAGCACGGCGCAGTTGGTGGTGATGAGGGGCAGATAGATGCCGAGGGCTTCATACAGCGGAGGCAGGAACTTCTTGAGTGCCATTTCCACCAGCTGTACCAGCGCGGCGATGACCAGGATGAATACGATGGTCTGCATATAGCCCAGCTCGTATTGATCCAGCAGATAGGTCTGGATGGGCCAGGTGGCGGCGGTGGCCAGTACCATAACAAAGGTAACGGCGACGCTCATGCCGACGGCGGAATCCAGCTTTTTGGAAACGCCGAGGAACGGGCAGATACCCAGAGTCTTGGAGAGGACGAAGTTCTGCGTCAAAATAGCAGAAAGCAGAATGACGATCATTTCTTTCATGCTTCACAGCCTCCTTCCTTATTCTCTGCCGAGGGGCAGCCGCCGGCGCAACCGGCGCAGGCGCCGCAGGCAGCGCAATCGAGTTTCTTCTTGGGCTTATGCTTGGCGAACTTATTCATGATGGCGATGAGCACGCCATAGACGAGGAAGCCGCCGGGGGTGAGCTTCATGATCGCGATGGGATCGAACAGGTTGGCGGTGAGGGTGATGCCGCACCAGGTACCGCTGCCGAGGATCTCACGCACGGTGGCCATGCAGAACAGAGCGAGGGTGAAGCCCAGGCCCATGCCCAGACCATCGAGGGCGGAATCAATGACATTATTCTTGCTGGCAAACATCTCGGCACGGCCGAGGATGATGCAGTTTACCACGATAAGCGGCAGGAAGATGCCGAGGCTCTGATAGAGGCTCTGCACATAGGCCTGGAGCAGCAGCTGCACCACCGAAACAAAGCCGGCGATGACGACGATGAAGCAAGGAATGCGGACCTTATTGGGGATGATATTGCGCAGCAGGGAGATAACGATATTGGAGCCCAGCAGTACAAAGGTGGCCGCCAGACCCATGCCCAGCGCATTGAGGACCGAGGTGGAGGTAGCGATGGTGGGGCAGGTGCCCAGCACCAGAACCAGAACGGGGTTCTCCTTGATGATACCATTGGTGAAGGTTTTCAGCTTGTTACTCATTTGGTTCCTCACGCTCCTTTCACAGTCTCAAAGGCGGCAAAGGCCAGCTTAACAGCTTCCTTGTAGCCATTGGAGGTATAAGTTGCCTTAGATACCATGGGCAGCTCGCTATCGGGGGTTTCGGCGGTGACGCCGATCCACTTCTTGCTGTAAGAGCTCTTGGCGAGCTTGGAACCGTCAATTCCCTCGTACTCATTGGGGGTCTCGGTGTGCTGATACAGCTTGGAGGCGATGATGGCGCCGTTATTATCAATGGCGACGAGGATGTGCAGATCGCCGCTGAAGCCGGAGGCATGAACATTGAAGGCATAGCCCAGCTCCGACTGATAGGCGCTGTCAACGCCCTCCGGAATGTTCTCCAGCTCGGTGTAGCCCTCGCCCAGCATTTCGGCGATGAGCTCGGCCTCGGGATAGACCTTTTCCTCGGTGGGAGCTTCGATGGCGATGCCCGCCAGCTCACCGTAAGCGACAAAGGCATTGCCGACTGCGGCATTGAAGCCCTTGGAGGAGAAGGTGGCGCCGGAGAGGAACTCGATGCCCTCAAGGTTATAATCCTTGCCGAGGTACTGCTCCTGGAAGTGGGCTTCCTTTTCGATGCGGTCGCCGATACCGGGGGTCTCGCCGTGCTCCATGACCTGGGTGCCGGTGATGGCGCCATCGGAGGAGATGCCGACCATGACGGTGATCATGCCCGCGAAGCCCTTACCCTGAGCCTGGAATACATATCCAGCGCCGTTGCCGGCCTTGTAGGCATTGAGGACATTTTCGGCGGTGACGGTGACTTCCTCGAAGTCGGTGCCATCGGGCAGAACGGCGGAAAGGGCCGCATTGGCCTCGGCGGCCTTAGCCGCGTCAATGACGGGCTTGGTGAGGCCGTAGGTACCCACCAGCGCCGCGGAAACGATGACGCAGATGGCGGTGAGGACGACGATGGGTTTCAGCTTTTCCCATTTCATTTCTCAGCACCTCCCACTCCAAACGGTTTTTTGGCCCCGATCTTATTGAGGTGGGGGCAGATGATATTCATAAGCAGAATGGCGAAGGATACGCCCTCCGGATAGCCGCCGGAGGAATTGCGGATGAGCATGGTGATGATGCCCGCGCCCAGCGCGAATACGACCTTGCCCCACTCGGTGGCGGGAGAGGTGGAGTAATCGGTGAGCATGAAGATGCCGCCCAGCAGCACGCCGCCGGTCAGGATCATGGTGACAGGGTCATAACCGAGGATCAGGCTCATCACGGCGATGGTAGCCACATACACCAGCGGGATGGTGGGGGTGATGACCCGGCGAACCACCAGATAAACAAAGCCGATGATGAGGGCAATGGCGCAGGTTTCGCCCAGGCAGCCGCCGCGGATACCGAAGAGCAGGTTCTTGACGGCGGGGAGGCTATCCACAGCGCCCTCCTTGATGAGGGCCAGGGGGGTCGCGCCGGAAACGGCATCGATGCCGGGAATGTAGGAATTGGCGGTCGGCCAGGTGGTCATCTGCCCGGCAAAGGCGATGAGCAGGAAGATACGGCCGGTGATGGCGGGATTGGCGAAATTGCAGCCGATGCCGCCGAACAGCTGCTTGACGATAACAATAGCGACAAAGCAGCCGACAATGGCCATCCAGATGGGGAACCCGGCAGGCAGGTTCATTGCCAGCAGCAGACCGGTCACGGCGGCGCTCAAATCCGAAATGGTATTAGTGCGCTTGGTGATCTTACGGAACAGGTATTCGAACAGGATAGATACATCAACGCAGATGATCTCCAGCACAAGGGCACGGGTGCCGAATACCAGAACGGAAGCCACCACGGCAGGCAGTAGCGCAATGAGAACATCACGCATGACGGAGGTGGTGGAGGCACCGCCGCGGACATGAGGCCCGGCGGAAACCAACAGTTTACGATCAGTCATTTTATCTCCCCTCCCCCTTACTTTTTTATCATCTGCTTGCCCAGCTGGTTATAGACCACCAGGTGGCGCTTGGCAGGACATACATAGGCACAGCAGCCGCATTCCATGCACAGATTGACATGGAGCGCCTTCAGGGCCTCCACATCCTCGGCATGATAGGCGCGATCCAGCGCCGCGGGGCTGAGACTGAGCGGACAGGCCCGCAGGCAGCGGCCGCAGCGGATGCAGGCGGTCTCGGCTGCCATTTTGGCTTCTTTTTCATTAAAGACCAGCAGGCCGTTATTGGTCTTGCTGATGGGGGTCTGGTCATCCCGGCAGGAGGTGCCCATCATGGGGCCGCCCAGGATGATCTCGGCCGGTTCGCCCTTGTAGCCGCCGCAGAAATTGATGATGTCCTCCAGCTTGGTGCCGATGGGGACCCAGACATTCTTCGGCTCGGCTACCGCGCCGCCATCCACCGTGACCATACGGCTGGTAAGCGGCAGGCCGATCTTGACATACTCCGCCAGCTTGATGACAGTGCCGACATTCATGACCAGCACGCCGACATCACTGGGAAGCTTGCCCTCCGGGATGACACGGCCGGTGGCCTCGTAAACGATGACCTTTTCGGCGCCCTGGGGGTAGCGGGATTTGAGCTCCAGCACCTCCAGCTTGCTGCCCTTCGCCGCGGCGTCGGCCTTGATCTTCTCAATGGCCTTGGGCTTGTTATTTTCGATGCCGATGACCGCGCGGCCGCCCGGCATATGGCGCAGAATGAGCTCCGCGCCCTCCAGCAGCAGGTCGGTCTTTTCCAGCATGATGCGGTAATCGCAGGTGAGGTAGGGTTCGCACTCGGCGCCATTGATGACAAGGGTATCGATGGCTGCGCTCTTCAGGCCGGCCAGCTTGACGCTGGTGGGGAATCCCGCGCCGCCCAGTCCCATCAGACCGCAGGCGCGCGCCGCCACCAGAACATCCTCCAGCTCCGCGCCGATGGCGGGCGGAGTGAGGGTCTCATCGATGGTCTGCTCGCCATCGGTGGTGATGACAATGGCTTCCGATTTGGCGCCGCGGGCATTGAAGATCTGCTCGATGGCCTTGACCTTACCCGATACGCTGGAATGGATCGGTGCCGAAACCGCCGCTTCACTATCGCCGATGAGCTGGCCGACCTTAACGGTATCGCCAACCTTTACGACAGGCTTGCAGGGGGCGCCGATGTGCTGAGACATGGAAATGGTGACCTCGGCCGGAACCGGCATGATCACGCTTTCCAACTCGGCTGTGTTCTTTTGGTGCTTCACATGGATGCTGGGAAGCGAATGGAACATAGCCACAGGTATCCCTCCTAATTGTTTATTTTAGGCTTAAGCGGTCCAGATAGGGCATGACAACCCGCAGGGCCATCCCGGTGATGGCGCCCATGAGCAGTCCCGCCGCTAAAAGAACCGGCAAGTAGTACCAAACATATTGATTGCTGATGATGAACCGGGCCGCGATGAGCTGGCCCATATTGTGCGCCGCGCCGCCGAAAACGCTGAGCAGCAGATACTGCCGGCGAATGCCCGGCAGCAGGCTGAGCAGCAGCATGACCGTGACCGAGGCGATCCCGCCGGACGCGCTCATGGCGGCGGCCACCGCCCCGCGGGTAAGCAGCACAAACAGGGACTTGAGCACCGCGATGGTGTAGCCGCTGACCGGCCCCAGCGCAAACAGGGCGTACATGGTGACGATATTGGAAAGGCCCAGCCGGATGCCCGGCGGCAGCATGGGCAAAGCGGGCAGCAGCGACTCCAGGAAGCTGAGTGCCATGGCCAGCGCGAACAAAAGGCCCATCAAAGCCAATCTTTTTACTTTGCAGTTCCGGTTCTGTGCTGCCATTTGCTTCTCCCATAGTGGTACATCATTTATTTTAGTTGCTTTTGGGTGTAATTTCAACCAAAAAGCCGCTATTTTACCGCCGAATTTTAATAAAAAAATATCATTTTAGTTATAACTAATGCTGAAAGTGGTAACGGTGCCTGACAAAAAACTGGTGAAGTACAAATGCCTCATACTTCACCAGTTGATGTATGGATTATCTTGGAAGGTCAATCCAGATCGCAGCCGGTGCAGCCTTCGCAGTCGCCTTCGCAATCCAGGTCATCCAGATCGAACTCCAGCTTTTCGCCGCAGTTGGGGCAGTCGATCTCCCCTTCGCACAGCATGCTTTCATCCACGCAGATGGTATCGCCGCAGGTGGGGCACTTTACTTCATACAGGGGCTCGTCCTCATCATCGAACTCATCATAGTCATCCAGACCATAATCATCGTCCTCATCAAAGTCGTAGTCCTCGTCCTCATCGTCTTCCTCATACAGGGCGTCTTCCACATCCTGCAGATCATCATCGATGGCATCGACGACTTCGCCCAGCTCCTCTACCGCGTCCTCCAGATCGGTAACGGAGAGCGCCAGGTCATCCAGCACCTCGATGACATTGAGCAGAACTTTGCCTTCGGCAGTGGTATCGGTCAGCTTGAGGCCATCGGCCAGGCCGCGCAGATAAGCAACTTTTTCAATAACAGTCATTTTTGTAACCTCCCTTATGGTATGGGTGTAGATAATGACAACCGGCGTAAAATGAGATTTACGCTCTTTCCATGTACTCACCGGTTCTGGTATCCACACGGATCATATCGCCCTCATTGATGAACAGGGGTACCTTGATCTCGGCGCCGGTTTCCAGAGTGGCGGGCTTGAGGGTATTGGTGGCGGTATTGCCGGCAAAGCCGGGATCGGTCTTGGTGACCTCCAGCTCCATGAAGAAGGGAGGCTCTACGCCGAACACGCTGCCCTTGTAGGAAAGGATCTTGCAGACGGTGTTCTCCTTGACGAACTTGAAGTTATCGCTGAGAATGCTCTTGTTGATCGGGATATTCTCGTAGGTCTCCTGATCCATGAAATAGTACAGGTCACCATCGGAATACAGATATTCCATATCCTTTCTCTCGATATAGGCGGTCGGGTACTTATCAGAGGGGTTGAAGGTACGCTCGGTGACAGCACCGGTGATCACATTGCGGATCTTGGTGCGGACAAAAGCGGCGCCCTTGCCGGGTTTAACATGCTGGAACTCGATGATCTGATAGACATTGCCATCCATATCAAAGGTCACACCATTGCGAAAATCGCCTGCACTTACCATAATACAAAAACCTCCAGGATATAATGTACGGATTTAACTATCTGATTTTAACATATACCGGTGCATAAATGCAAGGGTTTTTCACAGGATAATGAGCTCTTTGGGGCTGTTTGTCAAATCTTTTGTGCCATCCGGGGCAAGCCAAACCATATCCTCGATGCGGACGCCGAAGCGGCCCTCCAGGTAGATGCCGGGTTCCACGGTGATGACCATGCCCTCCTTGGCGGTGGTCTCCGGGGCGATGGAGGGAGAAAAGCCGGGCATTTCGTGGATCTCGATGCCGACGGAATGGCCCAGGCTGTGGCCGAAGCAGCCCTCATAGCCGGCATTGTAGATGAGCTCACGGGCGGCGGCATCCACGGCGCGGCAGGAAGCGCCCACGACGGCCTTTTCGATGCCGAGGAGCTGGGCGGCCAGGACGGTATCATACACGCGGCGCATCTCCTCGGTCGGCTCGCCGACGGCAACGGTACGGGTCATATCGGAGCAGTAGCCGCCCCAGTAGGCGCCGTAATCCATAGTGAAGAAGTCGCCCTGCCGCAGGGGACGGTCGCCGGGGACGGCGTGGGGCTTGGCGGAATTGGGACCGCCGGCGGCAATGGTCTCAAAGGCAAGGCCATCCGCGCCCAGACGGCGCATGCAGTATTCCAGGTAGGCGGCAACCTCTTTTTCGGTCTTGCCGGGCTTGATGAAATCGAGGATCTCCAGGAAGGCGGCATCGGTGATGCTTTGCGCCTTGCGGATGGCGGCGATCTCCTCCTCGTCCTTGAGGGAGCGCATCTCCAGGATCTTATCATTGAGGGCGGCGGCGGTGAGGAACTCCACCTGCGGCAGACGGGAACGGTACTGCTCCAGGCTGCCCACGGTGATGTAGTCGGTTTCGAGGGCGACGGTTCTGGCGCCGTGCTTCTTCAGCAGCTCGCCTAGCTGGTCGTACAGCTTATCCTGCAGGATGACCTCGGCCCCGGTGACGGTGGCCTTGGCAACCTCGATATAGCGGAAATCAATGATGAAGTAGGCAGCATCCCGGAACGCCAGCAGTGTGCCGGCGGTGGAGCCCAGTCCGGTAAAGTAGCGGCGGTTCACATCGGAGGTGATGAGAGCGGCATCGGCCCCCTCCGGCAGGGCTTTCATCAGTTTTTCAATGCGGTTCATGCTTGATTCTTCCTTTCTGCGGCTTGGTTATAAAGATCTCTCATGGTGGCGGCGTCCTCCGCCTGGGTTCCAGCCGATTCACAGATGATGGTGGGTTGGCTGTCGTACTTGACCAGCACCTCTGCCAACGGCGCAAAGTAGGGGCCGTAGGTGGTATCGGCAAAGGTGAGGTGGCGTTTTTCCCCGCCGTTTTCGGTGTACTCTATCTGAGAAAAATGGGAATGGAAGCTCTTCATGCGCTGCTCCCCTATCTCATTTTTCATGGTCAGCAAAATGTGCTCGTAGTCCTCCGCCCCGCGGATGCTGCCCAGCGTGCGGGCATTGAGGTGGCCGAAATCGATGCAGGGCAGCAGGCGGTCATCCAGCCGGCACAGCTCCATGACCTCCTCCAGCGTGCCCAGCTGGTTAAACTTGCCCATAACCTCCGGGCAGACGATGATGTGCCCCAGGTGGGCCTCATCCAGCGCTGCCAGCGCCTGCTTTAAGGTCTCTCCCGCAAGGGAAAGCGCCTCCTCCCGACTGATCTTGGCACAGGAGCCGGAGTGGACCACAATGCGGCGGGCGCCCATCAGGTCGGCGGCTTCGGCGGATTCCAGAATGTACTTGATGCTGTTCTGACGCTTTTCTTCCTCCACGCTGGAAAGGGAGATGTAATACGGCGCGTGCAGCGAAAGCTGGATATCCCGCGCCTCGCAGCCGGCCTTCAGCTTCAGTACGCCTTCACGATTGATACGCACCCCGCGGCCGCACTGGTATTCGTAGGCATTCAGGCCCATCTTTTCCAGGTATTCCGGGATCTGCGGGGTGGATTTATAGCCCATGGCGGTAAAGCTTTCGCTGTTCCCGGCAGGCCCTATTCTTATCATTCGGCATTCCTCCTTTTGCGGCGGTGGTAAAGGCGCAGCAGCGGTTTTTCCAGCGGACGCTTGATGCGGTACAGGCCGTAGCCTTCTTCGGCGTAGGGCTCCACCAGAATGGTGACGCAGCCGCACAGGTTGCCGCACAGGATATCGGTAAAGAGCTGATCCCCGATGAGGGCGGTCTGCCGCGGGCTGACACCAAACTCCTTCATCTTGGCCAGGGCCACCTTCTTTTTGGGCTTGGCGGCATCGGCAATGTAGCCCAGCCCCAGGCGATTGGCAAAGGGCGCGACCCGCAGCTCGTGATTATTAGAAATGACAAAAAGGCGCAGCCCGGCCGCCCGCTGGCGCTCCAGCCAGTCCATCACCTCCGGCTTTATTTCCTGGCTGTTATCACCGGTCAGGGTGTTATCCACATCCAAGAGCAGGGCACGGATGCCATGCCGGATAAAAAAATCCGTTGGGATCTCCTCGATGCGGTGGAAATCGTATTGCGGGGTCAAAAGCGGCAAGGGCTCACACTCCTTTCGGTTGGTTCGGCTCTATTATAGCAACTTGAGTGGGGAAAAGAAAGCCCCATTTCCCGCTCTTTCCCCGATTTGTGCAAATGGAAAAGGCAGACGAGGATAAACCCATCTGCCTTTATTCCGGTTGCAATAAAGATCAAGATTACTTGTACTTGCGCTTACGAGCAGCCTCGGACTTTTTCTTGCGCTTAACGGAAGGTTTCTCATAATGCTCACGCTTGCGGACTTCCGCCAGAACGCCAGATCTAGCGCAGGAACGCTTAAACCGTCTGAGAGCACTATCCAGCGACTCGTTATCTTTTACTCTGATCTCTGCCATTTACTATTCCCTCCCTACGCCCTACGGCTGGAGTTATATCCTAATAACAGGATAACACATAGATTATACAATAAGGCATTTTACTATGTCAAGAGATTTTTATTGAACAAGGCCCTTCAATTTATTATTTTGCCACGATATTGTAGAGCTTACCCTTCACATATATTTCCTTGATGACGGTCTTGCCAGCCAAAGCAGCCTGCACATTGGCATCGGCCATTACCAGCGCCTTTACCGCTTCCTCGGTGCTGTCGGTGGGGATCATGAGGCGGGCCTTGATCTTGCCGCTGATCTGCACCGCGATCTCCGCGGCGGCATCCACGCATTTAGCGGGGTCGTACTCCGGCCACTTGGCCCGCGCCAGCATTTCCCTGTTGCCCAGCACTTCGTTGATCTCCTCGGTGAGGTGGGGGGCGAAGGGATTGAGCAGGGTGATGAAGGTCATCAGCTCGCCGCGGGTGACGCTGCCTTTATCGTAAATTTCATTCAGCACGCTCATCATGACAGCGATGGCGGTATTGCACTTGAGGCCCTCGATATCCTCGCTGACCTTTTTGATCATCTTGTGGAAGCTGCCCTCCAGCTCGGGGGAATAGCCTTCCTCGGGGGTCATCATATCGGTGAGGGCGGCCACACGCTCCAGGAAGCGCTTGCTGCCCTTGATGGAGGAGGTGTTCCAGGGGGCGGTCTTTTCAAAGTCGCCAATGAACATCTCGTACATTCTCAAGGTATCAGCGCCGTACTGGGCCACCACATCGTCTGGATTTACCACATTGCCGCGGGATTTGCTCATCTTTTCGCCGTTTTCACCCAGGATCATGCCGTGGCTGGTGCGTTTGGCATAGGGCTCCTTACAGGAAACAACACCGATATCATACAGGAACTTGTGCCAGAAGCGGGAGTACAAGAGGTGCAGCGTGGTGTGCTCCATACCACCGTTGTACCAGTCTACCGGCATCCAGTAGTCCAGCGCTTCCTTGGCGGCCAGCGCATTCACATTGTGCGGGTCACAGTAGCGCAGGAAGTACCACGAGGAACCGGCCCACTGGGGCATGGTATCGGTCTCCCGCTCGGCAGGACCGCCGCAGCAGGGGCAGGTTGTCTTTACCCAGTCGGTCAGCTTGGCCAGCGGGGATTCACCGTTATCGGTGGGCTCATAGCTTTCCACCTCCGGCAGGCGCAGGGGCAGCTCACTTTCGGGGATGGCCACCCAGCCGCACTTGGGACAGTTCACCAGCGGGATAGGCTCACCCCAATAGCGCTGACGGGAGAATACCCAGTCGCGCAGCTTGTAGTTGACCTTGGTCTCGCCCTTCTTCTGCTCCTCCAGCCACTTGATAATGGTCTTTTTGGCTTCCTCCACGGTCAGGCCATCCAGGAAACCGGAATTGACCATGATGCCGGTAGCGCAATCGGTAAAGGCTTCCTTTTCCACATCGCCGCCCTTTACCACCTCGATGATAGGCAGACCGAACTTTTTGGCGAACTCCCAGTCACGGGTATCGTGGCCGGGCACCGCCATGATGGCGCCGGTGCCGTAGCTCATCAGAACATAATCGGAAATAAAGATGGGGATCTCTTTGCCATTGACGGGATTGATAGCCGCCACGCCCTCCAGCCGCACGCCGGTCTTATCTTTGGCCATTTCGGTGCGCTCAAAATCGGACTTGCGGGCGGAGACCTCCTGATACTCCCGGACAGCATCCATATTGGTGATGCGGTCCGCCCACTTTTCGATGTAAGGGTGCTCCGGCGACATAACCATGTAGGTAGCGCCAAAGAGGGTATCGGGACGGGTGGTATAGATGAGCAGCTTATCGCCGCCGGTGGTATCAAATTCAACCTCGGCGCCGGTGGAGCGGCCGATCCAGTTGATCTGGGAGGTCTTAACACGCTCCAGATAGTTGACATCGGAGAGGTCATCAATGAGGCGCTGGGCGTAGGCGGTAATCTTCAGCATCCACTGGCTCTTTACCTTGTGGATGACCTCGCTGCCGCAGCGCTCGCACACACCGTTGACCACCTCCTCATTGGCCAGCACGCACTTGCAGCTGGTGCACCAGTTGACGGACATCTCCTTTTTGTAGGCCAGGCCTTTTTTGAAAAGCTGGAGGAAGATCCACTGGGTCCACTTGTAGTAGCCGGGGTCGGTGGTATTGATCTCCCGGTCCCAATCGAAGGAGAGGCCGAGGCTCTTGAGCTGGGCCTTAAAGTGTGCCACATTCTGCGCGGTGACGATCTCCGGGTGGATGTGGTTTTTGATGGCGAAATTTTCGGTGGGCAGGCCAAAGGCATCCCAGCCCATGGGGTACAGCACATTATAGCCCTGCATCCGGCGCTTTCTGGCTACGATATCCAGCGCGGTGTAGGAACGCGGATGGCCGACATGCAGTCCCTGACCGGAAGGATACGGGAACTCCACCAGCGCATAGTATTTGGGCTTGGTGTAGTCATTTTCGGCATGGAATACATGGGCTTCTTCCCACTTTTTTTGCCACTTCGGTTCAATTTCCTTAAATTCGTGTTTCAACGGTCTGTCCTCCCAACCTCATTCGGCGCTTAGGGCGCTTGATCAAATTTATTTTTTCTCGCCTTCCAGCTCCAGCGGCAGGCGGGGGGCATCGGCCCATACACGGTCGATGCTGTAAAAATTGCGGGTCTCGGCATAGAAAATATGCACGATGACATCGCGGTAGTCCATTAGGATCCACTGGGCGGAGCTGCGGCCCTCGATGCGCTTGGGCTCGATGCCCTGGCGACCCAGGTATTCATCCAGGTCCTCGCACAGCGATTTGACCAGTGTGGTATTGCTGGCAGTGGCCACCACAAAGTAATCCCCGATGGTGGTCAGCTCGCCGATCTGGATGACCTCCAGGTCGGTCGCCTTTTTGCTATCCAGAAATTTGGCGATAGAAAGAGCAAGTTCTTTGGAATTCATTCTTTTTCCTCCTTGCAGAGTTTTACATATTCATTGTAGGCCTGCCAGCTTTCCCGGCAGAGGGGGCTTTTCCGGCGGCACAGCTTGCCGATGGTATAGCACAGCGCGTACAGCATCGCCCCATCCAGGGAGCGATCGGCCCAGCGGCGCATCTCGGCTACATCAGGGTAGTGCCGCCCCTCCTCGGTCAGGTCCGCCAGGTACACGATCTTTTCCAGGCGGCTCATACCGGCCCGGCCGGTGGTGTGGTAGCGCACCGCGTTTTCGATATCTTTATCACGGACACCGTAGCGCCCTAGAATTTCCGCTGCCGCGAAGCCGTGAATGAGCTGCGGCTGCTCCCGGAAATCGATTTCGGTCATTATAGCACTTCGCCTCATGATTTGCAATGCTTCTGGGAGGGGCATTTCCTTACAGCAGTCATGCAGTATCCCCGCTATCGCCGCCTTTTCGGGGTCTTCTCCCCAGCGGCGGGCCAGGCGTTCTGCTTCCTTTTCCACCCCAAGGGAATGGCGGTAGCGTTCCTCGCTCATCAGCGGGCGGATGGCTTCCCTCATTTCTTGCCGGGTCATTGGTCCTCCCCCTTATACAGGCCGTGGGCGGCAATGTATTCCGCCACCGCAGGCGAAAGATCCCCGCAGGGCTCCCCGGCGCACAGCATCTGCCTTATTTTGGTGGAGGACACCACCCGCACGGGATTATCCAAGAAGATGCTGAGCACCCCTTCCCGCGCCAGCAGGCGGGCCTGCTGATAGAGGGCTTCCTTATCGTCCTCTTCCCGGCTGGCCACCGCCAGCGTGCACATTCTGCCCAGCGCCTGCCATTCCCGCCATGCGGTAAAGGTCAGGTAGTTATCCGTACCCATGATGAGGTAAAAATCGTCCTCGGAGTAGCATTCCCGCATATGCCGCATGGTCTCGATGGTATAGCTGACGCCGCCGCGGGTCAGTTCATAGTCATCCGCCAGGATATTCGGCAACCCCTGCAGGGCCAGCCGGCACATTGCCAGCCGGTCCTCCCCTGCGGCCAGATCAGGCGAAGCCTTATGCGGCGGGATAAAGGCGGGGATAACATGCAGGCAATCCAGCCGCAGCTGCTTTACCGCCTGACGGCATACCCCTACATGGCCCAGGTGGATGGGATTGAAGGTGCCGCCGTAAAAACCGATTCTTGCCACTTTTCTCCCCTCCGTTACCGCAGGTCAATGATGGTCTTTTCGGGGTTTTTGCGGTACAGGGTCACCTTGCGGCCCACCACCTGCACCACCTCGGCGCCGGTGGCCTCCGCCAGGGTCGCCGCCATCTCCCTGGGGGTCTCCGGGGCGGTCTCCAGCACCGTCAGCTTGATAAGCTCCCGGGCAGTCAGGGCGTCATCCACCTGCTTTTGCAGCGCCTCGCCCATGCCGTTTTTGCCCACCTGCAGAATTGCCTCTACCGTATTGGCATAGGAGCGCAGCTTGGCTCTCGTTTTGGAATCCATCATATCATTCTCCTTCTTTTCTGTCTTTCAGCTTCTCATACAGTGCCGCCAGCGCCCGTCCCCGGTGGCTGATGGCATCCTTGGCGGGGCCGTCCAGCTCTGCAAAGCTGCGCTCCCCCACCATGAACAGCGGGTCATACCCAAAGCCGTTCTGTCCGTGCAGCCGGCGGGCAATGGTCCCTTCGCAGGCGCCCTCGCACCGCACAATGTCAACCTCCCCGAATACCGCGCAGATGGCGCAGACAAACCGTGCCGCGCGCCTTTCATCCGGGATTTTTTCCATCTCCCGCAGCAGCTTGGCGTTATTGGCGGCGGAATCGTGCCCCTCCCCGGCATAGCGGGCGGAGTACACCCCCGGCGCGCCGTTCAGGGCATCCACACACAGGCCGGAATCATCCGCCACGGTGGGCAGGCCGGTGGCCCGGTAAATGCCCATCGCTTTCAGGTATGCATTCTCGGCAAAGGTCTTCCCTGTTTCCTCGATATCTAGGTCCGGCGGGCATACGGCATCCTGCGGGATGACCTGCCAGCCCAACGGGGCCAGGATGCGCTGGAATTCCTCCACCTTGTGCTCGTTTTTGGTCGCTAATATCAGCTTCATTCCTCGTCCTCGTTCAGCAGCAGCGCCTGGGCAAATTCTGCAGCGCTGAAGGGGGTCAGGTCCCCAATGCTCTCGCCGGTGCCCACAAACTTGATGGGCAGCCCCAGCTGATCCCGGATAGCGATGGCCACACCGCCCTTGGCAGTGCCGTCCAGTTTAGTCAAGATGATGCCGGTGACGCCGCAGGCCGCGGCAAATTCCCGCGCCTGGTTCAGCCCATTCTGCCCGGTGGTGGCATCCAGCACCAGCAGTGTTTCACGACTGCAGCCGGGGGCTTCCCGCTCCAGCACACGGTCTATTTTGGCCAGCTCCTCCATCAGGTTTTTCTTGGTGTGCAGGCGGCCCGCCGTATCACAGATGAGCACATCCACATTTCTGGCCTTAGCGGCGGTGATGCTATCATACACCACCGCGGCGGGGTCGGCGCCCTCGGCGTGCTTTATCATCTGGCAGCCTACCCGCTCCGCCCAGACGCCCAGCTGCTCACCGGCCGCCGCCCGGAAGGTATCCGCCGCGCCCAGCAGCACCTTTTTGCCCTGGCCCTGCAGCCAATAGGCCAGCTTGCCGATGGAGGTGGTCTTGCCCACCCCGTTGACGCCGACCACCAGCACCACGCTGGGCTTGGTCTCCGTCACCAGCGGCTCATCCGGCTCCATCAGCTCGGTCACGATCTCGCAGAGATTCTCCCGCAGCTCGGTGGAATCAATGTTCCGGCGCTTGATGCGCTCGCCCAGCCGGGAGCAGATCTTGCCCGCTGTGGTCACACCCACATCGGCCAGGATGAGGATCTCCTCCAGCTCCTCCAAGGTATCAAAGGTGATCTTCCCGGAGAAACTATCCAGCTCCAGGCTCAGGCTCTGCTTGGTCTTTTTTACGCTTTTGCGGAAAATATCAAAAAATCCCATTGGTTCTCCTTAGTTCAGGCTCTTGCCAAATTTCTTTTCCATCTCGGCCACATCCAGCCGCAGCAGCTTACTGATGCCCTCCTCCTCCATGGTGACGCCGTACAGCACATCGCCCTGTTCCATGGTGCCGCGGCGGTGGGTGATGGAAATAAACTGGGTATGATCGGTCATGCGGTGCAGGTAGGCGGCAAACTTGCCGACATTCACATCGTCCAGTGCCGCCTCTATCTCATCGATGAGAACGAACGGCGCGGGATTGACCCGCAGGATGGCAAAGTAGATGCAGATGGCCACAAAGGCCTGCTCGCCGCCGGAAAGGGCGGAAAGATTCTTGATGATCTTGCCGGGCGGCTGCACGATAATCTCGATGCCCGTTTCTAGGGGATCGGTGGCATCGGTCAGGCGCAGCTCGGCATGTCCGCCGCCAAAGAGCTCCCGGAAGATCTCGCCAAAGTAGCGGTTGATGCCCGCAAAACGCTCGGTAAAGATCGCGCTCATCTGGGCCGAAAGCTCGGTGATGAGCCGTGTCAGCTCCTTCTTGGCATTTTCGGCGTCGTCTATCTGCTCCTTCATAAAGCGGTACCGGCCGCTCACTTCCTCGTATTCCTCAATGGCTGCCACATTCACGGCACCCAGCGCCCGTATCTTGCCGCGCAGCTCGGAAAGGCGCTTCTGCGCCGCCCCCACATCCTCCAGCGGGATGGCCTGTTCGGCCGCTTCGCTGCGGGTCAGCTCATATTCTTCCCACATCTTGGCGCTGATGCTGTTCTGCTGCTCCTGCATACCTTCGCTCTTTTCCTGCAGGCGCAGCAGCTCGCTGGCGGCCGCCTCCCGGCGGGAGATGACATCGCTGTTTTCCTTGGAGAGGATATTGCGGCGCATTTCCAGCTGGTCACGCTGTGCATCGGCGTCCTTGATATCCCGGCGCAGCTCCTCGATCTCGCTGCTGCCGCTTTGCGCCCCGGCGGTGATCTGCTCGATCTCCTCCCGGATGGCCTCATTATCCTTTTTCAGCTGCTCCTGTCGTTCCCGCAAGGCGGCCAGGGCGGCCTCACTGCCGCTTTGCTGGCCCTCCATCTGCTCAATGGCCATCTGGACGGCTTCGCAGTCCTTCTGCCGGGCGATGTCCTCCATCTGCAGGGCAGTCACCTTTTCGGCAGCTTCGGTGATGGCCGCAGTCAACATTTCGTGGGCAGCCATACCCTCGGCCGAAAGCCTGGTCAGCCGCTCCACCTCTTCGGTCAGTTTCTTCACCAGCTCGCCGCCGGAGATCTTCTGCTGGCGCAGCTGCTCCATACGGGCGGTCAGGTCATCGTATTCCCGCAGCGCCTGCTCGTTCAGGCGTTCGGCTTCCTCCACATTGGCGGCCAGGCGGTCCACCAGCGTCTGGGCGGAAATGAGATCCTCCCGCGCGGTCTTTTCCTCGGCCTCTATGCCATCCACCGTCGCCTGAATGGTATCGGTCTCCCGGCGCAGCTCGGTCAGCTGGGCCTCCAGCTCCTCCGCCTGCTTTGCGTATTTCTTCGCCTCTGCGGTCAGGGCGTCTATCTCTCCCCGGCGGGAAAGAATGGACGCGTTCTTATTGACGGAACCGCCGGTAAGGCTGCCGCCGGCATTCACCACCTGGCCATCCAGCGTCACCACCCGGTAGCGGTAGCTGTACGCCTTGGCGATGGCAGTCGCGGCGTCAATGTCCTCCGTCACAATGGTGCGTCCCAGCAGGGAATCCATCACCACACGGTAGCGATCATCGCACTGCACCAGCTCGCTGGCCAGGCCCACATAGCCGCCCCGGGCGGCCAGGTCGCTTTCCCTTACCGGGTTCGCTTTGAGATTGGTCAGCGGCAGGAAAGTCGCCCGTCCGGCGCCCCGCTCCTTCAGCAGCGCGATGGCTCGCTTGGCCGCGCCCTCATCCTGCGCCACGATATTCTGGATCGCCGCGCCCAGCGCGATCTCCACCGCGGTGGAATAGCGGTTTTCGGTCTTGATCAGGCTGGATACCGGACCCACGATACCCCGCAGGGCACCCGCGCCGGCCTGCTTCATCACAAACTTAACGCTGTTATTAAAGCTCTCGTAGTTCTTTTCCAGGTCGGAGAGCACCTGCGCACGCTGCAGTTTCTCACCGGCCAGCTTTTCGCTGTTGCGCTGGCGGCTCTCCGCCTCGGCCTGCTTATCACTGCGGCTTTTCAGCTTATACAGGTAGCCGTTCTTGCTGTTCTGCAGGCTTTGCAGCCGTTCCTGCAGTTCCTCGGCAAAGGCCTTATGTCCGGCCAGTTCTTCCCGCAGGCGGCTCAGGTTTTCATCCTTGTCCTTGGCCTGTCCGCGCAGCGCTTCCAGGCGGGTCACCGTTTCCTCGGCCAGCGTTCCGGCCGTCTCGGCCGAAAGCTCTGCCCGGTGGATCTGCCCCTGCAGCTCCTCCTTTTGCAGCGCCAGCGCGCTCTGCTCCGCCGCCAGGCGGCGCTCCTCCTGCCGCTGAGTCTCCAGCGCCTTTTGCCCCCCCTCCAGGGCTTCGCGGGTCTTTTTGGCCTCGTCCAGGCGGTTTTGGTAATCCTCCCGCAGGGCAGTCAGCTTTTCCTCCAGCTCCCCGGCGGAAAGCTCGCTGCGCTCCAGCTCCTTTTCCAGCTCGGCGATGGTATCGTTATTATGATCAATGGTGTTCTGCTTGACCGCCGCCTCCACCTTAGCGTTGGAGATCGCGTCCTCAAACTCCTTGATGCGCTCGCGCTTATGCTCAATATACAGGTTCGCGTCCTGTGTTTTGTGCTGGATCTCCTCCAGCTCCCGCTCGATCTCATCCAGCCGCCTTTGGGCGGTGGTGCGGTCATTAGCAGCCAGCAGGGTCTTGTCCTCCAGCTCCGCCAGCTGCCGGCCCAGTTTGGTCAGCTGCTCCAGCCACAGGCTGATCTCCAGCGACTTCTTTTCCCCGGCCAGCACCACATACTGCTTGGCCTTTTCGCTCTGGGCCTTCAGGGGGCCTACCCGGTCCTCCAGCTCCTGCATGATATCCCGCAGGCGCACCAGGTTATCCTCAGCCTGCTGCAGCTTGCGCTCCGCTTCGGTCTTGCGGTAGCGGAACCGGGAGATTCCAGCGGCTTCCTCGAAAATTTCCCGCCGCTGGGTGCTTTTCGCGCTCACGATCTCCGCGATCTTGCCCTGCTCAATGACCGAATAGCCATCCCGTCCAAGGCCTGTATCCATAAACATCTCGTTGATATCCCGCAGGCGCACCGGGTTATTATTGATGCGGTATTCGCTTTCTCCGCTGCGGTACAGCCGCCGGGTGATGACCACCTCATCGCTGTCGATATCAATGCTGCGGTCGGTATTATCAATAAACAGGCTCACCCATGCAAAACCGGTCGGCTTGCGGCTGATGGACCCGCCGAAAATAACATCCTCCATCTTGGCGCCGCGCAGGCTCTTCACCGATTGCTCGCCGAACACCCACTTGATGGCGTCGCTGATATTGCTTTTGCCGCTGCCGTTTGGCCCCACAATGACCGTGATCCCGTCATCGAAGGTCAGCTTTGTGCGGTCGGGGAAGGACTTGAACCCCTGCATTTCCACCGCTTTCAGCTTCATGGCATCTCCTCCTGTCCTGTCAGGTTTCTCTCGTTTTGGGGCAAATTGCATACTAACTCATTATAGGGTAATATTATACTCCTTTTTTGCCCTTTTCACAAGAAAATCTTTTCTCTTCGCCTTATTTGCGGTATAATGGTCCCATCACCGCAAGGAGGTCGTTCTATGATCCGTAGAATTATCCAGATAGATAAGGAAAAATGCACCGGCTGCGGCATCTGCGCCGCCGCCTGTCACGAAGGCGCCATCGGCATGGTGGAGGGCAAGGCCCGCCTGCTGCGCGATGACTACTGCGATGGTCTGGGCGACTGCCTGCCCGCCTGTCCCACCGGGGCCATCACCTTTGTGGAGCGGGAAGCCGCCGCCTACGATGAAGCCGCCGTGCAGCAGCACATGGCCCAAAAGAAGGCCGCCTTCCATGGCTGTCCCGGTTCCGCCACCAAGCTGTTCCAGCGGCAGGCCGCTCCCGCTGGGGATGGCACTATCCCCTCTCAGCTGGCCCAGTGGCCCTGCCAGATCCGCCTGATCTCCCCCGGGGCGCCCTGCTTTGCCGGCGCGCATCTGCTCATCGCCGCCGATTGCACCGCCTACGCCTATGCCGATTTCCACCGGGACTTCATGCAGGGGCGCGTCACCCTCATCGGCTGCCCCAAGCTGGATGCCTACGACTACGCCGAAAAGCTCACCGCCATTCTCGCGGCCAATTCCATCCAAAGCGTCACCCTGCTGCGCATGGAGGTCCCCTGCTGCGGCGGGCTGGAGCACGCCGCCCACACTGCTCTGGCTGCTAGCGGCAAGGCGATCCCCCTGCGGGTGGTCACCGTACGCACCAATGGCAACCTGCTGTAATTCCCCCATAAAAGCCACAAGCCGGTACTCCTTTTACGGAATACCGGCTCATTTTTGGTTTTCATTCCTCACCCATCAGGGTCAGTGCCTCATGGGCTGCCGCCTGCTCGGCACCCTTTTTGCTGCGGCTCGCACCACGGCCTATCACATTGCTGTTCAGGTGTACTTCCACCACAAACTTTTTATCGTGGTCCGGTCCTTCGGCGGAAACCAGCACATACTCTACCCGTTCCTCCGGGTTCTTCTGGATGATCTCCTGCAGGCGGGTCTTGTAGTCCACAAAGGGCGCCGCCTCATGGGTCAGGTCCTCCTCCACAAAGGGCAGCACAAACCGCTGGGCCGCCTCCAGCCCGCCGTCCAGGTAAATGCCGGCGATCAGCGCCTCAAAGGCATCGCTCACCACCGAGGGCCGCTCCCGGCCGCCGGTCTGCTCCTCGCCATGACCCAGCAGCAGCTCCTGGCCCAGCTGTATCTTCTGGGCAAATTCAAACAGGCTCTTTTCGCACACCAGGCTCGCGCGAATTCTGGTCAGGTCGCCCTCCGCCAGGTGGAACTTATGGAAGATATGATCCGCCACAATGATGGAAAGCACCGCGTCTCCCAGGAACTCCATCCGCTCGTTGCACTCTATTTTCTGCCGGCTTTCATTGGCGTAGGAGGAATGAATCAGCGCGCGCTCCAAAAGCGCTTTATCGTGAAAACGATAACCGATCCTCTCCTGCAAAGCCTCCATGGACATAACTGCACCCTCTTTTACTTGGATATAATTTATTCCGCCTCAGCGGTCTCGACCGCCAGCTGGCTTTCCATCTCGCCGATGATATTATTCTCACAGCAGCTGATGGCCTGCCGTATGGCATTGTAGAAGGCCTTGGCATCGCTGCTGCCATGCGCCTTGATAACAGGTTTCTTGGTGCCCAGCAGCAGGGCCCCGCCGTATTCGGCGGAATCAAACTTCCGCTTAAAGGCACCCAGGTCCTTCTTCACCACCGCGGCCGCCAGCTTATTGGGAAGGGATTTCATAAAGATCCCCTTGATCTCGCTCATAAAGAGCTTGGCCAGGCCCTCGGTGGTCTTCAGGATGATATTCCCGGTAAAGCCGTCGCACACCGCCACATCGCAGCCGCCCAGCGGCACCTCGCGCGCTTCCACATTGCCGATGAAGTTGTACCCGGCCTCTTTCATCAGACCGTAGGCCTCCACCTGCAGCTCGGTGCCCTTGGTCTCCTCCACACCGATATTCACCAGGCCCACACGGGGGTTCGGCACCCCCAGAATGCGCTTCATATATACCGAGCCCATCAGCCCAAACTGCCGCAGCATTTCGGGGCGGCAGTCGTGGTTCGCGCCGGAATCCAGCATCATAAAGCAGCCATCCTTGCAGGGCACCACGGTGCCGATGGCCGGGCGCTTCACTCCCTTGATGCGCTTGACAATGAGCGTGCCGCCCACCACCAGCGCGCCGGTGCTGCCGGCCGAAACCAAGGCTTCGCCCCCGCCCTCCGCCAGCATCTGGAGTCCGCGCGCCATGCTGCTGTCCTTGTATTGCTTCATAATAGCGGTCGGCTCCGCTTCCATCGGGAAGACATCCGGGGCCTCCGCTATCGTCATCCCCTCCAGGGAAACACCCAGCTCCGCCGCCCTTGCACGCAGCTTTTCGCCGTCGCCGGTCAGTATGATCTCACACTTCCATTGATCTGCCGCCATGCGGCAGCCCCGCAGTACCGCCTCCGGGGCGTTATCCCCGCCATAGGCATCCACTATAATTCTCATCGTTCTTCCCTCGCTTTCCGGTAAGATTCCATCGCAGCCATCGCCCGGTCGGCCATGGCCTGGTAGCGCTCCTGCTTGCCCTTTATCAGCTCCGGCAGCGGCGGCAGAATGCCCATATTGCTGCCCATCGGCTGGAAATCCTCCACGCTCTCATCACTGATATACCGGCACAGAGCGCCCATCATCGTTTCGGGCGGGGGCAGCAGCAGTTTTCTGCCCTGCAGCCGGTCGGCAACGGCATGCGCTGCCAGAATGCCGCTTGCGGCGGATTCAATATACCCTTCTACACCGGTCATTTGTCCGGCGAAGCTCACTGTTGGTTCCTTTTTCAACCTGAACCAGCCGTCCAGCAGACGGGGGGAATCCAAAAATGTATTGCGGTGCATTACGCCGTAGCGCACAAACTCTGCGTTTTCCAGCCCCGGAATCATCGAAAAGACCCGCTTCTGCTCCGGAAAGAGCAGGTTGGTCTGAAAACCCACAATATTATACATGGTGCCGGCGGCATTTTCCCGCCGCAGCTGAATATTTGCCCACGGACGGTGTCCGGTGCGGGGATCTCTCAACCCCACCGGACGCAGCGGACCGTACCGCATGGTATCTAACCCGCGCTTTGCCAGCACCTCTATGGGCATACAGCCCTCGTACACCTTAAAGTATTCCTTCTCAAATTCATGCAGCTCCACGCTTTTGGCATTCACCAGCGCCTCGTGGAACGCTTCATACTCCTCTTTGTTAAAGGAGCAGTTGATGTAGTCCGCCTCGCCGCGGTCGTAGCGGGTCGCAAAATACACCCGCTCCATATCAATGGATTCCTTAGTGACAATGGGAGCGGAGGCATCATAGAAGCTCAGGTATTTTTCTCCGCACAGCCGCCCGATGGTCTCGGAAAGCGCCTCGCTGGTCAGCGGCCCGCTGGCCACGATGACATTCCCCGCCGGGAGCTCAGTCACCTCGCCAGTCACCACTGTTACATTAGGCAGCTCCCGTATGGCTTTGGTCATCGCGTCGCTAAAGGCCTCCCGGTCCACCGCCAAGGCTCCGCCGGCGCTCACTGCGGTCTGCTCGGCGCAGCGCACCACCAGCGAATCCATCGCCTTCATTTCGGCCTTCAGCAGTCCCGCTGCGGAATTCAGCCGCATCGCCTTCAGCGAATTGGAGCACACCAGCTCCGCAAACCCCTCGTAGTGGTGTGCCGGGGAATACTTCACCGGCTTCATTTCGTACAGCGTCACATCTATGCCGCGTCTGGCCAGTGCCCAGGCGGCTTCGCACCCGGCCAGTCCGGCCCCTATTACAGAAACTTTACTCATTATTTCGCACTCTTCTCGTAGCCACAGCCCTCTTTCAGGCAGTGGATCATCTTCACCCGGCCGGTGGTCTTAAACAGGCTGCTGCCGCACTGGGGACACTTTTCCGCCAGCGGGATATCCCAGGTCATAAAGCCGCACTTGGGGTTATCCTCGCAGCCGTAGTAGGTGCGTCCCGTCTTGGATTTTTTGGCCAGCACCTTTTTGCCGCAGCGGGGGCAGCTGCCAGGGGTCTCCTGCTGCAGGGTCTTGGTATTCTTGCACTCCGGAAAGCCCGGGCAGGCCAGGAACTTGCCGTATTTGCCGTGGCGCACCACCATCTTGCGGCCGCACAGCTCGCACACTATGTCGGTCTCCTCATCGGGGATCTTCATCTTGGTGCCTTCCATATTCTTTTCGGCACTCTGCAGCATATCGGTAAAGTCATCATAGAAGTGGTGCATCATACCCACCCATTCGGTCTTGCCGGCCTCTACCTCATCCAGCTCCTGCTCCATCTCGGCGGTAAATTTCACATCCACTATCTTGCCGAACTGCTCCTTCATCAGCCGGGTCACCGTCTCTCCCACTATGGTGGGCTTTAGGGCCTTGCCCTCTCGCTCCACATAGCCGCGCTGCAGTATGGTGGAAAGGGTGGGCGCGTAGGTGCTGGGGCGGCCTATGCCGTTTTCCTCCAGCTCCCGGATCAGCGTCGCTTCGGTGTACCGGGGGGGCGGCTGGGTAAAGTGCTGATTGGGCTTCAGCTCCTTCAGGGTTAGGTGCTCGCCCTCCTCCAGCCGGGGCAGATTGGTCTCCTGCTCCTGCTCCTCCTCGTTATCCACCGCCTCGGTATACAGGCGGGTATAGCCGTCAAACCGTACCGAAAACCCGGAGGCCTTAAAGAGATGCTCCCCGGCGGTAATATCGGTGGAAACGGTATCCTGCACACAGGCCGCCATCTGGCTGGCAATAAAGCGCTCCCACACCAGCTTATACAGCTTATACTGGTCGCTGGAAAGGCTCTCCTTGATCTTGGCGGGCGCCAGGTCTATCATGGTCGGGCGGATGGCCTCGTGGCCATCCTGCGCGTTGGATTTGGAACGGAAGGTACGGGGCTTTGCCAGGGCATAGTTCTCCCCATAGGTCCGCTGAATGTAATCATGCGCCGCAGAAAGCGCCTCATCGGAGATGCGCAGCGAATCGGTTCTCATATAGGTGATCAAGCCCACCGCACCCAGGTCCGGCAGGTTGATGCCCTCGTACAGCTCCTGCGCCACCTTCATGGTGCGCTTTGCCTGGAAGCCAAACCGCCGGGAGGCATCCTGCTGCAAAGTGGAGGTGATAAAGGGCGGCGCGGGGTTCTTCTGCCGCGTGCCCATTTTTATACTCTTTATGATAAACGGCTCTTTTTCGGCGGCGGCCTTTAGGGCATTGGCCTGCTCCTCAGTGGTGATCTCACACTTTTTGCCGCCGGTGCCGTAGTATTTGGCCAAAAAGGGCTTGGCTTTTACGCCCTGCTTCTGCAGCAGGGCCTCCAGGGTCCAGTATTCCTCGGGCTTAAAGGCCCGGATCTCATCCTCGCGGTCCACCACCAGCCGCACCGCCACCGATTGCACCCGTCCGGCGGAAAGTCCCTTGCGGATCTTCTTCCACAGGAAAGGGCTGATCTCGTAGCCCACGATGCGGTCCAGCACACGGCGGGCCTGCTGGGCGTCCACCAGGTCCTGGTCGATGGCCCGAGGGGCGGCGATGGACTCGTTGACCACTTTTTTGGTGATCTCATTGAAGGTCACCCGGTTCGGCTCCATTTCATCCAGCTTCAGGAGCTGCGCCAGGTGCCAGCTGATGGCCTCTCCCTCACGATCGGGGTCGGTCGCCAGGTACACATAGTCGCTCTTTTTGGCTTCGGCGCGCAGCTTTTTTATCAGCTCGCCCTTGCCCTTGATATTCTCATAGTTTGGGGCAAAGTCATTCTTCACATCCACGCTCAGCCGGGAAGCCGGCAGGTCGCGCACATGGCCCATCGAAGCCATCACTTCATAGTCGGGGCCAAGGTACTTCTGGATGGTATGCGCCTTAGCCGGGGATTCCACGATCACTAATTTGGACAAATCTTATCACCCGTATATTCTTAAAATTTCGTTTTCTCTCGGCGGTTCACCGGCTGAAGCGATGTCCCGCATGGATTCTGATGATACCAAAGATCTCAAGCTGCGTCAAGACCGAAAGTGTCTCCGGTACCGAAAGTCCGGTTGCCGCCACCACCTCGTCGGCGGTCATCGGCTCGCTGCTCAGGACCTCCAGCACCGTGCGCTGGCTGCCGTTCAGCGTCTCCAGCATCCCGTCGTCGCTCCGCAGGGGATAGGCCTTGGCCGGGGCGGGCTTTTCCTTCTTCTTAGCCTTGCTGGGCTGCTTTTCGCACAAGGTAAGCTGCTCAGCCTCCGCTTCCTCTCCCGGCCCCGCAGCATCATAGTCCCGCAGATCGTATTCCTCCAGAATATCCCCTGCTTCCCGCACCATGATGGCCCCCTCCCGGATCAGCCAGTTGGGCGCGGCGCTCATGGGGCTATCCACATTGCCGGGCACCGCAAAAACATCCCGGCCCTCGGTCAAGGCAAACCCCGCCGTGATCAGCGACCCGCTGCGGCGTTCTCCCTCCACCACCAGCGTACCGTGGCACAGCCCCGCTATAATGCGGTTGCGGATGGGAAAATGATAGGAATTCGGCTCAGCGCCGGGCGGGAATTCCGTTATCACCGCGCCGCCGCTTCGCAGTATCTTCTTTTTCAGCTCCCGGTTGGCCGCCGGGTAGGTCATATCGATGCCGCAGCCCTGCACCGCTATGGTACGGCCGCCGGCCTCCACTGTAGCATCATGGCAGCAGGAATCGATCCCCGTCGCCAGGCCGCTTACCGTCACCACACCCCTGGCCGCCAGGTCCGCGGAGATCTCCCTCGCCACCCGGCTGCCGTATTCGGTGCAGCGGCGGGTGCCCACCACCGCTATTGTTAAGATATCATTCAGATCCATCCAGCTGCCGGCCACATACAGCACCGCCGGCGGGCTATATATGTTCCGCAGCCGCTGCGGGTACAGGTCGTCATCCGGGGTCAGTATCTTTACCCCGTTCCTCTCACAAAATCCCAGAATCTTTCCCAGGTCGGCGTCCTTGGCCTCCCGCACCCGGCGCAGCTCTTCCTCGCCCATGCCGTGCTGCCGCAGCCGCCAGTCCTCGGTGTGGAATAAAAGGGTAGGCGAGTGCCACTTTTCCAGTGCCTTGGCGGCCCGCACCGTTCCAAAGCCATACGCCAACTGGAACCGCATCCAGTCCGAAACTGCCATCTCGCTCCCCCTCCTTTCTTTTTATCCTTCGTTCCAAGCCGCCTATTCCGGCGGCACGGCTCCATTTTGTCTCGGCGCGACCCTCCGCTTCGCTGCGGGCACTCCTCGCCCATTCCGCCGCGCCGCCTGCCTCCTGCTTATCCGGGCAGGTACCCCCGGCCGCTCAGTTCCCACATACACAGGGCTGCCGCGGCCGCCGCGTTCAGCGATTCCGCCGCCCCCCTCATCGGGATATATACCTCGCCATTACAGGCATCTATCACTTCCCGGCTCACGCCGTTGCCCTCATTGCCGATGACGATCCCCCGGCATTCCCCCGCCGGCAGCCTTTGCAGCGGCAGTGCTTCGGGGCTTAGGGTAGCCGCGTAGCAGCGCAGGCCCTGCTTTTGCCACGCGGCAATGCTCCCGGCCAGGTCATCCACCCGCACGGTTTTCTGCCGCCATCCGCTGCCCATCGTACTGCGGATCACCTTCGGCGAAAAAAGATCGGGACAGTGGGCGGAAAGCACCACCGCGGTCACACCCATCGCCTCCGCCGTCCGCAGAATGGTCCCCAGGTTGCCGGGATCCTGCAGCTCGTCCAGCAGTAGATAGCTGCCCGCCCGCATCGTCAGCGGCTCGGCCTTCGGCATCTCCCCCACCGCAAAAATGCCCTGCGGGTGCTCGGTCTCGGAGATATACGCCGCCAGCTCATTGGGGATGGAAAAGCACCGCCGCGCCATTCCCGCCAACTTTTCGGTCTCCGGGTAGCGGGCGCCGTCATCGCTTACCAGCAGCGTCCGCAGCGGGATGCCGCTCTCAGCCGCATCCAGCACCAGCCGGGCGCCCTCCAGCACAAAGCACCCGGTCTCCTCCCGCCGCTTCCGGCTGCCGCACAGTTTTCGGTATTCCTTTATCAGCGCGTTCTCGCGCGAGGTCAGCCGTTCCATCCTTTTCCTCCTTTTGGAGATGCTCTTTTTTCTTTATACCCTAAGTCAGCCCCAAATGCAAGCAAATTTTTGATGACTTCATTTTATGACAAAAAAGGCCCGCCCGATCCTGTCTTACCAAAATCGGGCGGAGCGTTATACTTTTTACAGGGCAGCCTTGGCCTTCTCGGTCAGGGCGGTAAAGGCGGCAGCATCGTTGATCGCCAGCTCGGAGAGCATCTTGCGGTTCAGGTTGATGCCTGCCTTCTTCAGGCCGTTCATAAACTGGGAGTAGTTCATGCCGTTCAGCTTGCAGGCGGCGGAAATACGGGTGATCCACAGGCGGCGGAAATCACGTTTCTTCTGCTTACGGCCAATGTAAGCATAGTTGCCGGATTTCATTACGGCCTGTTTCGCCATCTTAAAGCGCTTGCTCTTCGCGCCAAAATAGCCCTTTGCCATCTTCAGGGTCTTTTTTCTTCTCTTGCGGGTCATCATCGCTCTTTTAATACGAGCCATATCTTTTTACCTCCGTATCATATCATCTGTAAATGTTGTTGTTAAGGGATCAGGTGTTGGGCATCAGCAGCTTCAGTGCGCCGACATTGGTCTTATCGGCATAGGTGCCCTTGCGCAGGTTTCTCTTGCGCTTGGTGGATTTCTTGTTCAGGATATGAGACTTGTAGGCTTTGGCTCTCTTGACCTTACCGTTTTTGGTCAGCTTAAAGCGCTTTTTTGCACCGGTGTGGGTTTTCAGCTTGGGCATTTTATTTTCCTCCTAAATTTGTTATTGCTGCTTATTGGTGGGGGCAGGCTTCGCGTTCATAAACATGATCATACTGCGGCCCTCCAGCTTGGCGGGCTTTTCCACATTGCCTACATCGGCACAGGCCTCTGCAAAGCGCTGCATGATACCGTACCCCAGCTGGGAATGCGCCATCTCACGGCCGCGGAAGCGGATGGACACCTTGACGCGGTTGCCGGAAGAAAGGAACTTCTTGGTCTGGTTCACCTTGGTATCAAAATCGTGGGTATCAATGTTCAGGGAAAGCCGGGTCTCCTTCACCTCTATGGTCTTCTGGTTCTTCCGGGATTCCTTTTCGCGCTTGGCCTGCTCAAAGCGGTATTTGCCGTAATCCATAATGCGGCATACCGGCGGCTGGGCCTGCGGCGCTATCTTTACGAGATCCAGGTTCTTTTCCTGCGCCATGTTGTAGGCATCGCGGGAGGACATGATCCCCAGCTGCTCGCCTTCAGCACCGATCACTCTTACTTCCTTGTCGCGGATCTCTTCATTGATCTGCAGTTCCTTGTTTGCGATTGCAAAGCACCTCCTGACTGAAATGGGTTGTAGCTCTCGGGTTTTCCTGTAAATAAAAAGCACGGACTCATCACTTTGATCGTCCATGCCAAAAGAACGCAAGTCTCCCACATTTGCAGGCCTTGCCTCTATTGACCGTGCCTACAACCACTGTGCGGCAGGTGAGAACGATCTCGTTCTGCTTTCTTTACTTGACTATCATACCAAATTCCCCTCTCCCTGTCAAGGGGAAAATCGCATTTCTTTCTCCTTATTTTTTCCGGGCACCGGAGTCTGCATTTTTCTCCTCCGCCGCCCCCTGCAAGGGACAGGCATACGGGCCGCAGGCCGCCCCGGCTGCGCCGG
>OLSK01000295.1_pt1 | contig 47170 bp, 40 predicted proteins | sample 1672781 | NCBI WGS metagenome assembly OLSK01 (sample SAMEA3136723, study PRJEB25190) | human gut metagenome | biome: human gut; feature: human-associated habitat; material: faeces | place: Austria | collected 2013 | reverse complement strand
CAGTTTTGACGGAGCAGAAATGTGGCCAGACGATGAAAAGGCCGCAGAGAATACTGCCGTATTGTCAAGGACTTTGAAAAAGTATGGACGTATTTTTGCCCGTCAAAACCGTGTTTCCTCTTGTCAACTGATACTACCATAGATTTTTATCTCTATGTGCGTTCGATAGAAATCCCATTGAATTTCCGAGGAGGAACATAATGAAAAAGACAGCAAAAATCATCTCTCTGCTGCTCGCTGCGGCACTGGCACTGAGCCTCTGCGCCTGCGGCAGCGGCGGGGACAACAGCAATAACGGCGGAAACGGCAAGGCCGACAGCACGCCGACGCCGGAATATGTCTATGCGTCCAGCTTCTCCAAGCTGAATAACGGCGACGGACATACCTACCTCAACCCCTTCCTGTTCACCGAAACCGGTTTCTACACCGTTGAGAACGAGAAGGTCGGCGAGATGGAGCACGACGCTCCCGCCGAGTACGAGGGTCAGTACGACATATACGAGAACCGTCTGTACCTCAACGGCTATGACGGAACCCGCACCAAGCTTGAAAACTACGCCCCCGTTAAGCTTGAGAGTCACGGTCAGACCTCCACCAGCAGCCTTTCCCAGCTCTGCCTCATGGCTGACGGCAGCCTGATGTCTCTTGAGACTCTGTACCTCTCTTGGAGCGACGCTCCCGAAGGCGTTGAGGAAGGCAGCGACGAATACTGGAACTACTACCAGTACGAGCAGCACTCCTATCTCCGCAGTCTCGACGCTACCGGCGCTGAGCTGAGCTGTGCCGAGCTCAGCAGCAGCTCCAACGGTGACGACTCCTTCTACCCGTACAACATGGTCGTCACCGACGACGGCAAGGTCGTTGTCGCCAGCGACATGCTCATCCGCGTCTTCAATACCGACGGCTCCGTCGACTTCGACATTGATCTCGACAACTACCCCGAAAACCTCATCAAGCTGCGTGACGGCAACGTCGGCGTCCTCGCCTACGGCAACGACGGCTATGGCATACAGCTTGTCGACATCGCTTCCCGCTCTCTCGGCAAGACCCTGAAGCTCAAGAGCTGGACCCAGAACATGATAACCGGCGACGGCGACTATGACGTCTACTATACCAACGGTCTGAGCTTCTACGGCTACAACTTTGACACCGAGACCGAGACCAAGATCTTCAGCTGGCTCGACTGCGACGTCAACACCAACGACCTCTCCAACCAGTACGTCCTGTCCGACGGCCGCATCGTCGCCGTCACCAACGAGTGGGACGGCAAATACGAAAACTGCACCAGCGAGCTTATCACCATCAGCAAAGTCCCCTCCAGCAGCCTGCCGCAGAAGACCTACATCACGCTCGGTACTCAGGGACTCAACTGGGACACGCAGGAGCTCATAGTCAAGTTCAACCGCAATAGCGACCAGTACCGTATTCAGGTCAACGACTACTCCGAGTACAACACCGACGATGATTACTCCGCCGGTCTCACCAAGCTCACCACCGAGATCATGGCCGGCAACGTGCCTGACATTCTCGACCTCAGCGGCTTCTCCGTCTCCCAGCTCGCGGGCAAGGGACTCATCGCCGATCTCGACAGCTTCTTCGACGCCGATCCCGATCTGAACAAGTCCGACTTCATTCCGAACGTCCTCGCGGCTTTCGAGGTTGACGGCAAGCTCTACTCCACCGTCTCCAACTTCAACATTCAGGGCGTTGCGGGCGCAAGCTCCATCGTCGGCGACACTCCGGGCTGGAACTACGAACAGCTTCAGGAGGCTCTCGCAAAGATGCCTGAGGGCTGCCAGATATTCAACTACTACACCACCTCTCAGGATGTGCTGTCTTCCTGCCTCGCGCTGGATATGGGTACGCTCGTCGACTGGACTACCGGCCAGTGCAATTTCGACAGTCAGGGCTTCATCGACATGCTGAAGTTTGCCTCCCAGTTCCAGAACGATTTCAACTGGGACAGCTATGAATACAGCGATGACGACAACGACTATACCCGCGTCGCTCAGGGCAAGCAGATGCTTCTGAACACCTACATCTCCGACTTCAACGACCTGCCCATGTACGACGCCATCTTCGGCGGCAGCGTCACCTATATTGGATACCCGACCTCCAGCGGCACCGGCAACATGCTGAACTTCAACAACTCCGGCTACGCCATCTCTGCCCGCTGCGAGAACAAGGACGCCGCATGGCAGTTCATCCGCACCTTCTTCACCGAGGACTTCCAGAAGGAACAGTACGGCTTCCCGAGCAACATCAATGCATATAATGCAAAGCTCAAGGAGGCCATGACTCCCGAGTATCAGAAGGACGAAAACGGCAATTACGTCCTTGACGAGAACGGCAACAAGATAGAGGTGTCCCGCAGCGGTATGAGCTGGGGCAACGGCGATAATTATATTGATATCTACGCCACCACCCAGGAGCAGGCCGACAAGCTCTGGGAGCTTATCACTACCACCACCAAGGTAGCCGACTACTCCTCCAGCATCTATGATATCGTCAACGAGCAGACCCCGGCCTTCTTCTCCGGTCAGAAGAGCGCCGAGGAAGTCGCAAGACTTATTCAGAACAAGGCGAATATCTACGTCAACGAGCAGCGGTAATATAACAATGTCTCTCCCGCTCTTTATCAGAGCGGGAGAGACTCCTGATTCAACTGCGCTGTGAAGGAGAACGGATTCCCACGTCGCTTCGCTCCTCGGAATGACAACAGTGTTTTAAATATTGCGCCGATTCTTCCGTTTTGCGGGATTTAAAATCGCCGCTTCGCCTTCAGACCACCTTGTCATTGCGAGACCAGTCCTCAGACTGGTCGTGGCAATCCGCATCCCCGTTCCAATGTCATAGCCGGAGGTAATGCATGGAGTATTACGTATATATCATGTCCAGCGCCTCAAACTACACGATATATACAGGCGTTACAAACAACCTCGTACGCCGTGTATATGAACACCGCACCGGCGCAGACCCTGACGGATTTACGACAAAATATGCTGTCAAGAAGCTCGTATATTACGAAAGCACCCACGACGTACTCTCCGCAATAGAACGAGAGAAGCAAATCAAGTCATGGTCACGCAAGAAGAAAAACACGCTTATTGCGGGTATAAATCCCGCGTGGCGTGATCTATATCCGGAGCTTCTTGACTGACTGAAAAGCCGCTGCAATTTTGCGCCTGCGGCTTGTAATATTTCTCTAAATATAGTATAATAAGCCAAACTATAACTCAAACTGATGGAAGATAAGAAGATAAGCTATGAAAAAACGCTCGCTAAAATTTAATGACAAGGCGAAGGACTTCCTGAAAAGCATGTGCTTCCTCTCGCCAAGCCTTCTGGGCGTGGGCGTGTTCTTTATTATACCGTTCTTCGTCGTTGTGTACTATTCGGTCATCGACGGAGTCGGCTCGCGCAATTTTGTGTTTCTCGACAACTTCGTGAAGCTGTTCCAGAACTCCGCATTCCTCACCGCCGCGAAAAACACCCTGACCTTTTCGTTCCTCGCGGTGCCGCTGGCGGTCATTCTCTCGATGGCGCTCGCACTCATGCTTGAGTGCCGCATCCCTTTGAAATCTCAGTTCCGTACGTTTTTCCTCAGCCCGATGATGGTTCCCGTGGCCTCGGTCGTCCTGATCTGGCAGGTTCTCTTCAACTATAACGGCACCGTGAACGAGTTCATCATGCTCTTCGGCGCGGATAAGATCGACTGGCTCCAGACCGATTATGCGATGCTGGTCGTCATCATCCTGTTCCTGTGGAAAAACCTCGGCTACTTTATGATACTGTTCATGGCCGGACTTGCCAATATCCCGAAGGAGCTGCTTGAGGTGGCCGACGTTGAAGGCGCCTCCGAGTGGTACAAGTTCTTCGCCATCAAGCTCCGCTATCTGTCCCCCACCGTGCTCTTCGTCACGATACTCTCGCTGATAAACTCTTTCAAGGTTTTCCGCGAGGTCTATCTGCTGACGGGCGCTTACCCGTACAGCTCGCTGTACATGCTTCAGCACTTCATGAACAATACCTTCCAATCCCTTGATTATCAGAAGCTTTCCGCGGCGGCGGTCGTCATGGCCATTGTCATGGTCGTTCTCATCGCGCTGCTCTTTGCTGCCGAGGACTGGTTCGGAAAGGACGTGGAGGGATGAAGAAAAAGCATTATTTCGGCCGCGGCGCAATGTTTGTGCTGTGCGCGATATTCGCCATCGCCTTCCTGCTGCCGACGGTTCTGACAATTACAAACTCCTTCATGTCGGAGGAAGAGATAAACGCAAACTACGGCATGATATTCTCCACGACCACCGGCGGCTACGTCTCCAAGACCGTAAACCTCAAGTTCATTCCCGATAAGGTCACGCTTTCGCAGTATATAAACGGCCTTATCAAGTCGCCGGAGTACCTGCTGAAATTCTGGAACAGTGTGCTGCTGGTCGTGCCGATCGTCATATTTCAGGTGGCCATCGCCTCCGTTGCGGCATACAGCTTCACGCGATGGCGCGGCAAAATCAGAAGCGGCATTTTCTTCTTCTATGTCATTCTGATGCTGATGCCCTATCAGGTAACGCTGGTTCCGAACTACCTCGTCAGTAAATGGCTCGGCATCCTCAACACGAGCTGGGCTATAATCCTGCCCGGCGTGTTCGCGCCGTTCTCGGTGTTCCTGCTGACGAAGTTCATGCGCCGCATACCGTATTCGCTCATCGAGGCCGCCAAGGTAGATGGCGCTGGCGAATGGCAGATATTCACGCGAATATGCCTGCCGCAGTGCCGCTCGGCGCTCTACTCTATTGCGATACTCGTGTTCATCGACTACTGGAACATGGTCGAGCAGCCGCTGATCCTTTTGCAGGACGCGGACGCCCAGCCGCTTTCGGTGTTCCTCTCGTCGATAAACACCGGCGAGATCGGTCTGGCCTTCGCCATGGCAACCGTTTATATGATCCCGTCGCTGCTGCTGTTCCTGCACGGCGAGGAATATCTGGTAGAAGGCATCGCCAATTCCGGCAGTGTCAAAGGATAAGTATTAAGAAGGAGCTACATCCCCATGGAACATAAAGAAATCAACAGAGGCTGGGTAAAAAACGCCGCCATCATCTTCCTCGCCGTCCTGCTGGTGCTGACCTTTTTCTCCAACACCATCATGAACAGGACGCTGCCCGAGGTCGCAACGCAGTCTGTCACCAGCGGCAGCATCACCGCCCGCGTCCGCGGCACCGGTACCGTCGCCGCAAACGGCAGCTATCAGGTCAAGGCCGACCAGACGCGTGAGATCCGCGCCGTCGCGGTCAAGACAGGTCAGGAGGTCAATCAGGGCGACGTGCTGTTCATCCTCGGTCAGGGCGACAGCGACGAGCTTGAGGCCGCGACCGATGCGCTGCGCGATCTTGAGATCAGCTACCGCAAGTCCGCCATAAACATGCCGACCTTCGACTATACCGTCGAGGAGCGCAAGATAGCATCCGCACAGGATAAGTATGACGCCGCGGTCAAGGCCGAGCAGGAAGCGCTCGACACGCTGAACAAGGCGCTTGAGGATCAGCAGGGCGCGGGCTATCAGGAGCAGGTCGCCGCGCTCGAGAAGAAGATCGAGAACGCGCAGAAGACCTATGACGAGCTTGCCGAGCGCGCTCAGGCCGAGCGTGAGGCCGCGGAGCAGCGCGTGACTGATGCCGAGGCCGCTCTCGCCGCCGCGACTCCCGGCACAGAGGAGTACGACGCGGCCGTGAAGGAGTTGGCGGACGCTAAGAAAGCGCTTGACGAGCTGCCGAATTCCGACACCAGCATCGCTCTCTCCTCCATTCAGGCTCAGCTCGATTCCCTCAAAGCACAGCTTGACGCGCTCCGTTCTGCCGCCGGCGAGTACGCCACCAAGTATGACGAGGCAAAGCAGGCCCGCGTCGCCGCCGAGAACGAGCTTTTCGAACTCAAGCACAGCCTTGAGCAGCAGAAGATAGCCGACAACAAGCAGACCCAGCTCGCCGCGATAGACCTCGAGAGTCTCTCCGCTCAGATTGAAAAGCAGAAGCAGAAGATAAAAGAGCTTTCCGGCGGCGAGGAGAACCAGATAACCTCCAACGTCTCCGGCACCGTGCAGTCCATCGAGATCACCGCCGGACAGACCGTTCCCAAGGATACGATTCTTGCGACCATTGAAGTGCCCGACATGGGCTACACCCTCAGCTTCTCAGTCACCAATGAGCAGGCGCGCAAGCTGCGCCCGGGCGACAGCGCCACCGTCTCCAACTTCTACTGGGGCAGCGAGATCGTCGCAACGCTCAACAATATCAAGACCGACCCCAAGAACCCGCAGACCAACAAGCTCCTGACCTTTGATCTTGACGGCGACGTCACCGCCGGCTCCGAACTGACCATTTCCGTCGGCTCCAAGAGCGCAAATTACGACTACGTGGTGCCGAACAGCGCCATCCGTCAGGATAACAACGGCAGCTTCGTGCTGGTCATCACCGCGAAGAACTCCCCGCTTGGCAACCGCTTCTTTGCAAAGCGCGTCACCGTTGAGGTCGTCGCGTCCGACGATATGAATTCCGCCGTCACCGGCGACTTTAGCTATGGTGACTATGTCATCACCACCAGCAGTATGCCGGTCAAGGGCGGCGATCAGGTAAGAATGGCTGAGTCCACATGAAAAAACGAGGAAACAGGAAGAAAAAAAGAATAGTATTCGCCATCGTCAACGGCGCACTGCTGCTGATAATGGCTGCCTGCCTCATCACGACCGCGATCCTGTCGAACACGCTCGCCAGCCAGAAGGAGGCTTCCCGCTGGCGCGGCGAGAGCGACATGGAGTTTTCGCAGATAAGCTGCTTCATCCCCGTGGACGAGAAGATCGGGCTTGAGGAGGTCTCCGCCTTCCGCACGAAGCTCACCGAGGAGATGCACAAGGCGGCGCTCGACATCGACAACGACAGCACGCTGTTCGTCGATGCGTGGAGCTGCACCGGCAAGGTGAACGTCAGCAGCGACAACGGCAAGGGCGAGGCCGCGGTCATCGCCGTCGGCGGCGAATTCTTCGATTTTCACCCGATACGGCTCATCAGCGGCAGCTACATCACGCAGCGTGACCTGATGAAGGATCGCGTCCTGCTGGATGAGGATCTGGCCTGGCTGCTCTACGGCGGCACGGACATCGCCGGACTGAGCATGAAGATAAACGGCGTGCCGTACATGATCGCAGGCGTGGTCGAGCGCGAGCAGGACAAGTTCAACACCGCCGCATACACCTCCGGCCGCGGGCTGTACATGTCGTACGACGGCTATTCGCAGCTCGTCGAGGACGCCGGAATAACCTGCTATGAGCTTGTTATGGCAAACCCCGTCAAGGATTTCGCACTGGGTGTGGCGAAGAAGTCGTTCCCCATCGGGCGCGGCGAGATAGTCGAGAACAGCCGCCGCTTCGAGTTTGGGCGTCTGCTCAAGCTTGCAAAGCAGTTCGGCAGCCGCTCGATGCAGACCATGGGCGTTATATATCCCTACTGGGAGAACGCGGCGCGCAGCGTTGAGGACTGGTGCGCACTGCTGACGCTTGTTGCAGTTGTCTGCGCGGCACTCCCGATAATAACGGCGCTCGTGCTCCTGATAAGGATGCTTGCCCGCGGCAAGGAAAAGCTTGAGGACGATGTCGTGCCGAAGCTCGTGGAGAACACGCAGGAGGCCATCCGCGTCCGCCAGCGCCGCCGCTGGGAAAAGAAACACGGCAGCCACGAAAAATGAGTTGATATTGTGTTATCAAGGAGGAAGTCAATGTTTTCTTCAGATAAAATGGACATCCATGCGGCTGAGAAATTTTGGAACGAGTTTTCTGGCAAAGAAGAATGGATCATAAATGGGCTTTCCAAGAATCCGCTAACCGTAGTTGACTTCGTGGATGCACTCATCAAACCGGTTTTCCCCTATTTTAAAAGAGAGCTTGAGTTTCAGCTTGGTTTTAATGACGGTGTCGGTGAGTTTTTCTTTTACCACCTTGATAATGCGAGTCTCATACGTGATAGTCAAACGCTTAAAGACATGATGCCTGATGAGCTAAAGGAACATTGGAAGTTCATAATAGAGCCGTGACATTCAAAACGTGCAGAACATAAGTTCTGCACGCTTTTTATTTTCTTCAAAAAAGCCTGTGCCATTCCGACAGCTTTTGTCTGCCCAAAAGTCTCGTATAAATGTTTAATATTCTCCAGCGGCCATTGGCTCCCTCTGACGAGGGAGGCAGGGGCGTGGTGGCTTTCAATCCCAAAGAAAAACCGGACAGCGGCGCTGTCCGGTTTTATTATTGCCTGTTTTTTACTCGATGCCGAGAACCTTGTAGTCCTGCGCCTCGACAGCGGACTTCATCACATCGTCCGCTACGTCCTTGCTCAGCGTTACAACGGCGGTGCCGCTGACGTGGCTGACCTCGGCGCTCTCGACGCCGTCTATAGCCTCAAGCGTCTTCTTGACGCGTGCCTCGCAGTGGCCGCACATCATACCTTCGATCTTCAGGGTCTTAGTCATTGCTTTTTCCTCCTGTTTTACGGCTTTGTGCCGTTTTTTTACGTCATGCTTGCTGCTGTACATATCAAAGAAATTCAGCCGCAGCGCGTTCGTGACAACGCAGAAGCTGCTCAGGCTCATCGCCGCCGCGCCGAACATCGGGTTGAGCTTCCAGCCCAGCGCCGAGATGAACACGCCCGCCGCAAGCGGGATGCCGATGCAGTTATAGAAGAACGCCCAGAACAGGTTCTCCTTTATATTCCGCAGCGTCGCGCGGCCAAGGCGTATCGCCGCCGGAACGTCCGACAGCGCGCTGTGCATCAGCACGATGTCCGCCGCCTCCAGCGCTATATCTGCGCCCGCGCCGATCGCGATGCCGATGTCCGCGCGGGTCAGCGCGGGGGCGTCGTTTATACCGTCGCCGACCATGGCGACCTTGCCGCGAGCTGCAAGCCCGCGCACGGCCTTCTCCTTGTCGCCGGGCAGCAGCTCCGCCATGACCTCGTCAACACCCGCCTCGCGGCCGATAGCGGCGGCGGTGCGGCGGTTGTCGCCGGTGAGCATGACTACCTGCACGCCCATATTCTTGAGCTGTCTGACCGCCTCGGCGCTGTCTGGCTTTATCGCGTCCGCGACGGCGATGATACCGAGGAGCTTACCGTCCCGCGCGAACAGCAGCGGTGTGCGGCCGCGCTCCGAAAGCTCGGTGGCCTGAATCTTCAGCCCGTCCGGAACCGTGACCAGTCCGGAGATATATGCAAGGCTGCCGCCGATAAGCTCCGCGCCGTTCAGCGTGCAGCGCAGGCCGTTGCCGGGAAGCGCGGTGAAATCCGCGACCTCCTGCGGTGCTATGCTCTCTTCCTTCGCGCGTTCCATCACGGCGGTGGCCAGCGGGTGTTCGCTGTGGCTCTCCAGCGCGGCGGCGAGCGTGAGCAGCTCGCTCTCGGTCACGCCGTCTGCCGGAAGCAGCTCCGTCACGCGAGGCTTGCCCTCAGTGATGGTGCCGGTCTTGTCGAGCGCGACTATCTCGGTGCGCCCCGCGGCTTCAAGCGCGGCGGCGGTCTTGAACAGGACGCCGTGCTTTGCGCCAAGCCCGCTGCCGACCATTATTGCTACCGGCGTTGCAAGGCCGAGCGCGCAGGGGCAGCTTATGACCAGCACCGATATCGCGCGGCCGAGCGCGAAGCCGACTGTCTGCCCCACGGCAAGCCAGACTATCAGCGTCACGAGCGCGATGGACATGACCGTCGGCACGAATATGCCGGACACCTTATCCGCAAGCTTCGCTATCGGCGCCTTGGTAGCCGCCGCATCGCTGACCATGCGGATTATCTGCGACAGCGTCGTATCCTCGCCGATGCGCGTTGCGCGGCAGCGAATATAGCCCGCCTGATTTATCGTCGCGGCGGAGACGCGATCCCCTTCCGTCTTATCGACCGGTATGCTTTCGCCGGTCAGCGCCGACTCGTCCACGGCGCTGCTGCCTTCGATAATGACGCCGTCAACGGGTATACTGTCGCCCGGGCGCACGGCGAACACATCGCCGAGCTGCACCTGCTCGACCGGAACTTCGACCTCCTCGCCGTTGCGCACGAGGCGCGCGGTCTTGGGTGCGATGGACATCAGCGCCTTGAGCGCGTCGGTCGTCTTGCCCTTGGAGCGAGCCTCCAGAAGCTTGCCAACAGTGATGAGCGTGAGTATCATGGCGGCAGACTCGAAGTACAGCTCATCCATCCACTCCATACCGCCGCCGAGGCAGAGCTGATAGAGCGCATAGACGCTGTAAATGAAAGCCGCGCCGGAGCCGAGGGCAACGAGCGTGTCCATATTCGGCGCGCGGTGAATGAGTCCCTTGAAGCCGCTGATGAAGAATCTCTGGTTGATGACCATGACAATGACCGTGAGCAGCAGCTCCGTCAGCCCCATCGCGGCATGACTGTGCGCAATCGGCTCCGGCAGCGGCCAGCCGAACATCATGTGCCCCATCGAGACGTACATCAGCGCCAGCAGGAACACGAGCGAGGCGATGAGCCTCTTTTTGAGCGCGGGCGTGGCCTTGTCGGCCAGCGCATCCTCGGCGTTCGCGCGCGACTGCGCCGGAGTTGCCGCGCCCTGAACGGACGCGCCGTAGCCCGCCGCTTCTACCGCGGAAATGACGGCGGACGCGTCCACTGCGCCGTCAACGGACATTGAATTAGTAAGCAGGCTGACGGCGCATTCCGTCACGCCCGGTACTGCCGACACCGCTTTTTCCACCCGCGCGCTGCACGCGGCGCAGCTCATGCCTGTAACATTGAAATGCTGCATGGTTTCCTCCATGGATAATGCATTGTACCGCTTGGTACGTCTGCATTATATTACCCGTTTTTTGCGCCGTCAAGTCTTTGGTTAGATTCATCAAATCAGAATGATAAATTTTATGCAAATGAACAGCATAATCAGTAAACTCTATTATGCAAATAATATTATGTATATATGATTATGTAAATTAAATCCCTCCTGCGCGGCTGCACAGGAGGGAAAAGCTTTATTTTTCAAGCACCACAGTGACAAGCACAGGGTTGTGATCCGAATTTTCAAATCCGGCGTCAACGGTCTCAACGGTTTTCAGCTGCACGTTCGGCGAGAGGATCAGCCCGTCGATAACGTAGTGCTGGGTGTTCTCCGTGTCGCTCGCGTCGTAGGGCTGGTTCAGCAGACGGCAGGACGGCACGGACATGTCATAGGCCAGCGTCCAGCCATCGGGGGCAGTGTCCTCCGCGAGGATGCCCGGCTCCCAGTTTTCGGGGTGGGTATTAGGGTAGACGTCAAGACTGCCGGGGAACACCTGATTGAAGTCCCCGCCCGCGATGACGTAGTTGCCCTTCTCGTACTCGGACTGGATGAACTCGCGCAGCTGCTTTGTCTGAGCGATCTTGCCCTCGCCGTCGTCATAGGCTTCGAGATGCAGGTTGACGAGCACAAGCTGCTTGTCGCTGCCCTCGATGGGCAGGTAACTGACTAGCAGGCAGCGCTTGAGATTCGCGGTGCTGACCGGCCAGCTGAACGGGCACGGCAGGGCGATGCGCTCCGCCGAGGCTATCTCATACCTCGTCGTCGTGAAAAGGCCGCTGTTGACTCTGCCGATCGGCGGCCACGGTATCGGGACGTAGGGGCAGGAGTAGTTCAGCGCGTGAACGCCGTTGCCGCGGATAACATACCCGCTCTCGTCGATGCGGTAGGTGCGCGCGGAATCCACGTCCACCTCCTGAAGCATCATCAGATCAGGTAACAGCTCGTCCAGCGTGTCGGAGATGCCGTTGAGGTACTTCTCAACGGTAGCTCTGTCGGCGGAGGTTTTCTTCGTGCCGCCGTCCATAAAGAAGTCCTCATCCTCGCCGAGTCCCGCGTAGCCGATGTTCCAGCTCAGAACGGTCAGTTCCTCGCCCGCCTGAAGCTGCGGGGAGACGGGATCGGCAGCGCCGCCGTCGTGCTCCTCGCTTATCACTTCGAGCTGCTCGACGTCCGCGGGGCGGTACTCGGTTATGGTCAGGAACAGGATGCCGAGCGCCGCAAGCGCTGCGACGGCTCCCAGCACGCAAAGGACGACTTTCAGCGCCTTTTTCATAGCTCGGCGATTACCTCGCATTCAAGCAGCACGTCCTTGGGCAGGCGCGAGACCTCAACGCAGGAGCGCGCGGGGAAGGGCTCGGTGAAATACTTGGCGTAGACGGCATTGATCGCGCCGAAATCGTCCATATGACGGATAAAAACTGTGGTCTTGACGACGCGGCTGATGTCGCTTCCCGCGGCCTTGAGCAGCTCTGCGACGTTCTTGAACACCTGATTTGCCTGCGCCTCGAGGCCGTCCGCTATCGCACCGGTCTCAGGGATGATAGGGATCTGGCCGGAGCAGAACACGAGATTTCCGACTATCTGCGCCTGAGAATAGGGGCCGATCGCTGCGGGGGCTTTGTCTGTTGATACGGTTTTCATTTTGGAATTTCCTCCTTTTATGATATTTAAAATACTTTTTGGCTCAAATATGTTATCAGTCCATCAGAATGGTGTATCCGTGCGCCTTCAGCGCATCCATGACGGCCTTGCCATGCTCCTCGCCGGCGACCTCGCAGGCCACGCTGACGGTGGTCTCGTTCGGGTTCAGCCCCTGGCTGAGCTTGTCGTGCTGCACGGTGAGGATATTCGCGCTCATGGAGGCGAGAATGTGCAGCAGCTGCTCCAGACTGCCCGGACGGTCGAGCAGCTTGACCGCGAATTTTATGCGGCGGTGCCGCGCGACGAGTCCCTGCTCGATGATGCTCTGCACGAAGCTGACGTCAATATTGCCGCCGGACATGATGCATACGACGCGCTTGCCCTTCACGTCGAGCTTGCCGCTGAGCACTGCGGCGAGCGGCGTCGCGCCCGCAGGCTCGACTATCTGCTTGCAGCGCTCCATGAGCAGCAGTATCGCGGAGGATATCTCCATATCCGACACCGTGACCACGCCGTCGGCATAGCGGTTGATGAGATCGACCGTGATGCCGCCCGGCGACTTGACGGCGATACCGTCAGCAATAGTGGAAGCCGTGTCGGTCGATATCAGGCGCTTGGCCTTGTAGCTCCGGGCGATGGCGTCCGCCCCCTCGGCCTGTACGCCGTAAACCTTGACGCGCGGGTTTATCTGCTTTATCGCAGCCGCGACACCGGCCAGAAGTCCGCCGCCGCCCGCGGGCGCGATGACTATATCCACACTCGGCAGGTCACCGAGTACTTCAAGGCCGAGAGTGCCCTGACCGGCGATGACCTCAAGGTCGTTATACGGGTGCAGGAAGGTAGCCCCTTCCTCCTCGCATATCTCGCAGGCGCGCTTGTACGCGTCATCATAGCAGTCTCCGGCGAGGACGACCCGCGCGCCGTAGTTCTCTGTCGCCTGTACCTTTGCGATGGGCGCGGCCTTGGGCATAACTATCGTGGCCGGAATGCCGAATTTCCTCGCCGCGCAGGCGACGCCCTGCGCGTGGTTCCCTGCGGATGAGGCAACGACCGCCTGAAGCCCGCCGCGTTCCATGAGCGCGGCGATCTTATTGCTAGCACCGCGTATTTTGAATGAGCCGGTCTTCTGGCGATTCTCGCACTTCAGGTAGATATCGCCGCCGGTCATGGCGGAAAAGGTTGCGGAATGGTCAAGCTCCGTGTGGTGCAGGATCGGCTTCAGCCGCTCTGCCGCAAGCTCGAAATCTTTCAGTTCGATGTTCATGCGTAATGCCTCCCGATATTGGTTTTATATATTATATTACTTTACGGCGCTAAAGGCAATGCGCATTTTAATCTTTGTTTTTATTGCCACTATTTGCGGCTTATGGTATACTATATTGTATTATATTTTTTGAGGACTTTTATGGAAGCGGAAAAGAAAACAGAAAAACAAAGTAATTTCAGACTGATATGGAGCTTTCTGAAGGGCAGCAAGGCGCTGTTCGCGGTGTGCATAATCTCGGCGGCGCTCATGGCGCTGGCCGACATGGTCATCCCGCAGATAATCCGCGCTGCGATAGACAACGCCATCGGCGGCGCACCAGCGGATTATCCGGCGACGGTAATGCGGCTGGTTGACAGGGGCGGCGGCTTTGCCTACCTCGGAGAGCACCTGTGGATAATGGCGCTGGCAATAGTCGCGGTCGCGCTCGTGAAAGCGGTAAGTCAGTATCTCTTCCGCCTGACAAACTCCATGGCGGCGGAAACCATGGTCAAGACCATGCGCGACGGGCTTTTCGAGCACATCGAGCATCTGCCCTTCGCGTGGCACATGAAAAACCGCACCGGCGACATCATCCAGCGCTGCACCTCGGACATCGACACGATGAAAAACTTCATCTCCGAGCAGATGACCTCGATACTCCGCATTATAATTCTGCTCGTGATGGCGGTCATATTCATGCTGGGCATGAACGTCCGGCTGACCATCATCGCGCTGATACCCGTCCCGATCATAATCTGCTACTCACTGCTCTACTATAAGCGCGTAGGCGACGGTTTCCTTGACTGCGACGAGAACGAGGGCAAGCTCTCGGCCATGGCACAGGAGAATCTGACGGGCGTGCGCGTAGTGCGCGCGTTCGGGCGCGAGCGCTATGAGCGCGACCGTTTCGAAGATCAGAATGAATACTACACCTCGAAATGGGTGCGCCTTGCAAAGGTGATGAGCCGCTACTGGTCAAGCTCCGACGTGCTGTCCGGCACGGAGGTGCTGCTGGTCGTCGTGTTCGGCGCGGTGTTCACTCTGCGCGGCGAGATTACCGCAGGCGAATACGTGACCTTTATCTCGTATAACTCGATGCTGGTCTGGCCTGTGCGTATGCTCGGCCGCATGATATCCGAAATGAGCAAGGCCGGCGTGTCCGTGGAGCGCATAGCGTACATCATGAATTCCCCCGTCGAGCAGGACAAGCCAGGCACAACGGAGCCTGATCTCAGCGGCGACATCCGCTTTGAGCACGTGAACTTCGCCTACGAGGGCTGTCCGGAGATCCTACACGACATCGACTTCACTATGCCTGCAGGCTCCGTCCTCGGCATCCTCGGGGGCACTGGCAGCGGCAAATCTACGATGATGTTCCTGCTTGACAAGCTCTATGAGCTGCCGCCCGAAAACGGCAGAATAAGCATCGGCGGCGCGGACATCAACGACATCAGCACGCCCTATCTGCGCGAAAATATCGGCATGGTACTTCAGGAACCGTTCCTGTTTTCGCGCTCCATCGCAGAGAACATCTCCATCGCGGGCGAGGAGGTCGATATGGCCGCCGTGCGCGAGGCTTCCCGCGCGGCCTGCCTCGACGAGACCGTCGAGGGCTTCACGCAGGGCTACGACACCTTTGTCGGTGAGCGCGGAGTGACGCTCTCCGGCGGACAGAAGCAGCGCGCCGCCATCGCGCGCACGCTGATGCGCCGTCAGCCCATTATGATATTCGACGACTCTCTCTCCGCGGTCGACACCGAGACCGACGCGAAGATACGCGCCGAGCTTGAGCGGCGCTTCGGCTCGGCCAGCATCATCCTGATATCCCACAGAATAACCACCCTTGCCAAGGCCGGTCAGATACTCGTGCTCGACAAGGGGCGCATAGCCGAGCGCGGCACGCATGACGAGCTTGTCGCCGCGAACGGAATATACCGCAAGATCTACGATATCCAGACCGCGGGTGCGGAGGAGGCGGCAAAATGAAAAAAGCAGAAAGATCCGGCCTCCCCTTTTTCGGCATTGGCAAGATAATCCCCTACCTCGCAAGGTACAAAAAGCGGGTCTACGCCATGCTGTTCTGCGGTCTGCTCGGCAGCGTTGTCGATATTGCGCAGCCGATCCTGCAGCGCTATTCGATAAATCACTTCATCGGCGGCGGAACGCTCGATACTCTGCCGTGGTTCATCGCGATCTACTTCGGCACGATCCTTCTCTCCGCCGCGGCAAACTACATCTCCTGCACCGACGCCACCTGCCTTGAGGTCTGGATAGACCGCGACCTCCGAAACGACGCCTTCGCGCATCTGCAGACACTGTCCTTCTCCTACTTCAACCAGAACAGCGTCGGCTATATCCACGCCCGCGTAATAAGCGACAGCTCGCGTATCGGCTCGCTGTTCTCATGGACGCTCATCGACGGCGTGTGGCAGATGGCCTACCTTGTCGGCGCGATAATCGTCATGCTCGTCATAAACGCGAAGCTCGCGCTTATGGTGCTGACGATAATGCCGATCATCGTGCTGCTGTTCTCGGTGTTCCAGAGCCGCCTTGTCCGCGTCAACCGCGAGGTGCGCGAGATAAACTCGAAAATAACCGGCAACTTCAACGAGGGCATCACCGGCGCAAAGACGATAAAGACGCTGGTCATTGAGGACAAGATACACGACGGCTTCGTCGCCGACACCGCCGCCATGCGCAAGAAGACCGTGCGCGCCGCGCATCTGCGCGGGCTTTTCGCCTCGACAATGGGCTTCGCCTCGTCGCTCGCGCTTGCGATAGTCCTGTGGCGCGGCGGCTACATCGCCGCAAGCGAGGTCGGCACTTTCTCGATGTTCATGTCCTACGCACAGGGCATGATGGAGCCGGTGCGCTGGATAATCGACAGCATTTCCGACCTCATCACGACGCAGGTCAACATCGAGCGTCTGTCGAAGCTGCTTGAGACGAAGTCCGACGTTGTGGATTCTCCGGAGGTCATCAAGAAATACGGCGATTGCTTCGACCCGAAGCGTGAGAACTGGGAGCCGATAAAGGGCGACATTGAATTTGACGACGTCAGCTTCAAATACCCCGACGGCGACGAATATATTCTCGAGCACTTCAGCCTTAATATTCCATTCGGCACGAACATCGCCATCGTCGGCGAGACGGGCGCGGGCAAATCCACGCTCGTGAACCTCATCTGCCGCTTCTATGAGCCGACGTCCGGCCGCGTCCTCATCGACGGGCGCGACGCACGCGAGCGCTCGCAACTCTGGCTGCACTCCGCGATAGGCTACGTCCTTCAGACGCCGCACCTCTTCTCCGGCACCGTGCGCGAGAACCTGCTCTACGGCAACCCGAACGCGACCGACGAGGATATCCGCCGCGCGCTGGAGCTTGTCTCGGCGCAGGGCGTGGTGGATAAGCTTGAAAACGGGCTTGAGACCGACGTCGGCGAGGGCGGCGACATGCTCTCCACCGGCGAAAAGCAGCTGCTGTCCTTCGCCCGCGCGATCCTCGCCGACCCGCGCATCCTCGTGCTCGACGAGGCGACAGCCTCGGTCGACACGATAACGGAGCAGAAGATACAGTCCGCCATAGACACGATAATCCACGGCCGCACCTCGATAGTCATCGCGCACCGTCTCTCCACCGTGCGCAATGCCGACCTCATCCTCGTCGTTGACGACGGCAAAATTATCGAGCAGGGCACGCACGAACAGCTCATGTCCCGCCGCGGCAGCTACTACCGCCTGTACACCCGCCAGTATGAGGACGAGGCGACAAGCAGACTTCTGAGCTGAGGCCGAAGCCTTTAACCATTTAATTTTTGGAGTACCCGTATGGACACAATGACAGAATACCTGCTCACAGGCACAAAGTATCTGATGATACTTCTGTCCGTCATCATACTCATCCGCTGTCTGCGTTCTATGTTCAGCGTGCGGTATGATCCGGAGGTCTGGGGCTATATGCGCGTCGGCAACGAGCGCATCCCCGTCAACCATTGGGAAAACTTAATAGGGCGCTCCCGCTCGGCGGACATCCGTGTAGACCGCGAGGGCGTCAGCCGAGTGCACGCCGTTCTCACGCGCAGCGACCACGGGGTCTGGACGATCTATGACATCTTCTCCAAGGGCGGAGTCTGGGTCAACGGCGAGCGCGCGGACGACAACGGTCTGACCGTTGAGGACGGGGACGCCATAAACCTCGCCGGCAACGTGCTACGCTTTTACGACACAACGCCGGAAAAGCGCCAGAAGCTTGAAGAAAAGCGTGAGGCGGCGGGGCTTGCCGTGTCCCCCGCGCTGACGCTCTTTGACCTGACGCTGTTCGAGCTGCTGCTCCTTGCGCAATACGTATATTCCGCGGCGAGGGAAAACCTGTTCCCCATCGCGCTCGCCTTCGGGACGCTCATTCTCCTTCAGCTCTGCTGCTATAACGCGATGCGGCTGATGGGGCGCTCCGGCTTCGAGGTCGAAACGCTGGCGTTCTATCTCACGGCGCTCGGCCTTGCGGTCGCCGCGTCGTCAACGCCTGAGGATATGTATAAGCAGATTTTGCTCATTCTTCTGAGCGTGCTGCTGTTCCTGTTCGGCGGCTGGTGGCTCCGCAGCCTCAAGCGCAGCGCCGTTATGCGCACGCCCGTCGCGGTGCTGGCGCTGGCGCTGATGGCACTGAACGTGCTGACAAGCGAGTCGGTCAACGGCGCGCGCAACTGGCTCGAGGTTGCCGGATACTCGCTCCAGCCCTCCGAGCTTGTCAAGGTCGCGTACATCTACGTCGGAGCGTCCACGCTCGACCGGCTGTACCGCCGCCGGAACCTGTATTCATACATCGCCTTCTCCGCGGCCTGCGTCATCGCGCTCGCGCTGATAGGTGACTTCGGCACGGCGCTCATATTCTTTGCGACCTTCCTTGTGATATCCTTCATGCGCTCCGGCTCCATCGCCACCGTTATACTCGCGGTCACGGGGGCAGGACTTGCGGGCTTCCTCGCGGTGAGCATCAAGCCGTACATTGCCCAGCGCTTTGCAAACTGGGGGCATGTGTGGGAGGATATCTACAACACCGGCTTCCAGCAGACCCGCGCGATGTCCGCCGCCGCATCCGGTGCGCTCTTCGGCAAGGGCGCGGGCAGCGGCTGGCTGCACAATGTTTTCGCCGCGAACACCGACATGGTCTTCGCCATGATATGCGAGGAGCTGGGGCTCATCATCGCCCTTTGCTCCATCGCCGCGATACTGGTTCTCGCCTTTTTCGCCGTGCGCAGCGCAAGCCGCAGCCGCAGCGCGTTCTATTCCATCGCCGCCTGCGCGACAGTGAGCATGCTGCTCGTGCAGCTGTCGCTGAACGTTTTCGGCTCTCTGGATATTCTGCCGTTTACCGGCGTGACCTTCCCATTCGTCTCCCGCGGCGGCACGTCGCTTCTCTCCTGCTGGATGCTCATGGCTTTCATAAAAGGCTCCGACACGCGGCGCGAGGGCAGCTTTGCGGTGAGACCCGTGACCTCCGAATCGCGCGCCGAGGAGGACGAGGAAGAAGACGAATACGAAGAGGATGATTATGACGGGGAGGACGCGGAATGAAAAAGATAAGCAGACGCGCTATATCCGTGCTTCTCATCGCGGCAGCCGTCATATTCGGCTGCGTCGTATACGTGCTGCGCTATATCGACAACGGGCGCTCATGGGCCTTGGCTTTTTCCAGCGCCAACTCCGGCTCCTCCGGACTTATAAGCGACCGCAACGGCGTCGTTCTCGCCCGCTTCGGCGGCGGCACTAATCTCTACGCCGACGATGAACAGACCCGCATCAGCTGCTATCACGCGCTCGGCGACTATACGGGCGCGACAGCGACGGGCGTAATAAACAACTTCTGGGGCGATATGCAGGGCTTCAGCCTCGTCACGGGAACGACCAAGGCGCAAAGCTTTGCGATGTCCCTGAACATCGACAGCAGGCTGAACAACACCGCCTACGAGGCTCTTGCCGGACGAAACGGCGCCGTACTCGTGATGAACTACAAAAACGGCGAGCTTCTGTGCATGGTGTCCTCCCCGTCCATCGACCCCCTGGCGGATAATTCGAACCCGCCCGACGGCGCATATATAAACCGCTGTCTCTCCGCGTCGTTCACGCCAGGCTCGGTGTTCAAGCTCATAACGGCGGCGGCCGCCATCGAGAACATTCCCGATATCTTCTCCCGCACGTATTACTGCGAGGGCAGCTATACGATAGCCGGAGTTGAGATATACTGCTCCGGAACGCATTACACGCAGACCTTTGAGCAGGCGCTCGCCAATTCCTGCAACTGTGCTTTCGCGCAGATAACCGTAAGTCTCGGTCAGGACACAATGGTGGAATACGTGAAAAAATACGGCTTTCTCGACGCGCAGAGCCTTGACGGCATCTCGACCGCTGCGGGCAGCTACCCGACGGAGTTTGTCGGCGATCCCGAGCTTGCGTGGTCGGGCATCGGCCAGTCCACCGATCTTGTCTGCCCCTATTCCCTGCTGCGCTATGTCGCCGCCATCGCAAACGGCGGCACTCTGTGCGAGCCGCGGCTCGTGATGAGCGGCGCGGAAGCGGAAAAATCGCAGCTTATGGAGGCCGATACGGCGGACAAGCTCAAGCAGATGATGAGCTACAACGTTGTCTCTCACTACAGCTCCGACAGGTTCCCGGGGCTTAATGTCTGCGCCAAGACCGGCACCGCGGAGCTTGGCGACGGCACGAGTCACGCATGGTTCGCCGGATTTCTGGACGATGAGGCGCACCCCTACGCGTTTGTGGTTCTCGTTGAGCGCGGCGGCGGCGGCCTGACGAACGCCGGCGCGGTGGCGAACACGGTGCTTCAGGCGGCAGTCGGAAACTGAGCGCAAATCCATACTGATTTACGAGGAAATTCAACATGATCGACATTTCCGTAAGCTCGCTGGTAAAATCCTTCGAGCTTGGCAAAAATATTCTGGACGGTCTGACCTTCACGGTCAACTCCGGCGAGCGCGTCGGCATCCTCGGCCATAACGGCTGCGGAAAGACGACGCTGTTCCGCATACTCGCGGGCGAGATTGGCTGGGACGAGGGCGAGGTAATGGTAGCGCCGAGCAAACGGCTCGGCCTCATCTCTCAGATTCCCGTCTACCCTGACGGCTGGACGACCGAGGACGTGCTGCGCTCAGCGCACAAGCGTCTGTACGAGATAAGCGACCGGCTCGACGAGCTGGGGCTTCTCATGGAGCACGACCAGTCCCCCGCGCTTCTGCAGGAGTACGACCGCCTGAGTGACGATTTCCGCCGCCTCGGCGGCTACGATATGGACACAGCTCGAAACCGCGTCGCAAACGGTCTTGACATCCCCGCCGCCATGCGCGAACAGCCGTTCGACTCCCTCTCCGGCGGCGAAAAGACCCGCGTCAACCTCGCGCGGCTCATCCTTGAGGACACTGACATTCTCCTTCTCGACGAGCCGACGAACCACCTTGACCTGCACGCTACCGAGTGGCTCGAGGATTACCTGCTGCATTTCAAGGGCACCGTGCTCTCGATAAGCCACGACCGCTGGTTCATCGACCGCGTCGCGCAGCGCTGTATCGAGATCGTTGACGGTAAGGCGGAGTTCTACTCCGGCGGCTACAGCTTCTATCTTGAGGAACGACAGCGCCGCTTCGAGGAGAAGATGCGCAAATATGAAAAGGATCAGGCCAAGCTAGAGCAGCTCACCCGCGCTGCGGAGCAGATGCATCTCTGGGCGTTCATGGGCAACGACAAGCTGCATAAGCGCGCCTTTTCCATGGAAAAGCGCATCGAAAAGCTGTCTCACACCGAGAAGCCCACCGAGCAGAAGAAGCTCTCCGTCAAGTTCCGCCAGCGCGAATTTGAGGGCGACGAGGTCCTCGTGATGGAGGGACTTTCGAAAAGCTTCGGCGAAAAGAAGCTGTTTTCCGGCCTTGACCTCACCGTCACCGGCGGCGAGCGCATCGCGCTCATCGGCGACAACGGCACCGGTAAATCCACGCTCGTCAAGCTCATCATGGGCGACGAAACGCCGGACGCAGGATACGTATACCGCGGCCCCGCAGTGCGTACGGCCTATCTGCCGCAGATGGTCAGCTTCTCCGTTCCGGAGCGCTCGGCCTACGACACCATGCTTTACGACTGCCGCTGCCAGCCGCAGGAGGCGCGCGACAGGCTCGCGGCCTTCGGCTTCCGCGGCGAGGACGTATTCACGCCGGTCGGCACGCTGTCCGGCGGCGAGAAGAGCCGCCTGCGGCTGTGTATGCTGATGGGCGCGGACATAAACTTCCTGATACTTGACGAGCCGACGAACCATCTCGACATCGCCAGCCGCGAATGGATGGAGGATGCGCTGTCCGATTATGAGCAGACGTTGCTCTTTGTCTCGCACGACCGATATTTTATAGAGAAGTTTGCGACCCGCATATGGGCGCTGGCCGACGGCCGGATAACCGATTTCCGCGGCGGCTACAGCGAATTCTGCCAGTGGCGCGACCGGCAGGAGGTGTTCCGCCAGAACGAGCGCGCCGCGCAGAAAAAGAAGGAGCCAAAGGCCGAACCTAAGAAAAAGCCCGTGCAGGGCAACGACAAGGCCATCGCCAAGGCAGAGCGTGAGATCGCGAAGCTTGAGGCTAAGATTGCGGCGCTCGACGCCGAGGCCGAGGCCAACGGCAGCGACTATCAGAAGCTCATGGAGCTGTCCGCCGAGCGCGAAGGGCTTGAAAACGAGCTTCTGGAGCTATATGAACAGTGGGAGGAGCTGAACGGATGAACGGTCTGAAAAGTATACCGAACTGGATACTCTGGACTGCCGCGCTGCTCGCGGCGGCGCTGGTGTTCCGCTTTGCGATGCGCGGCTACGCGTACATAGGCTACACGCTGGCCTTCATCGCCGCCCTGATAGTGCTGCATCACTATCTGCCGCGCGGCGCGTGGCGCGCCGTGACGGCGCTGGTGTGCGTCGGGCTTATATATTTCTGCATCGTGGAGATACCGATAATCGCAAATTCGCGCACGGATAAGGATCCTGAACGGAAGTACCTCGTCGTGCTCGGCGCCGCCGTGCACGGGTCGACGCCGTCTCTCTCCATGGCGCACCGGCTCGAGGGCGCGCTCGGCTATCTCGAAGCCTATCCGGATTCTATTGCGATAGTCAGCGGCGGTCAGGGGAACGGCGAGGATATCAGCGAGGCGCAGGCGATGTACGATTGGCTGACAGCGCACGGCGTCGCGCCGGAGCGGGTCGTTATGGAGAACAGATCGACCTCGACGATGGAGAACCTTGAGTTCTCATACAGGATAATCCGCGAGCGCGGGGACGAACCTGAAGGCAATGTCGCCATCGTCTCCAGCGGATATCATCTCTACCGCGCAAAGGAGATGTCCAAAATGCTGGGCGTCGCCGCAGCGGGCGTCGCGGGCGCTCCGGATTACCCGCTGATAACCCTGAACTTTTTCATCCGCGAGGCGTTCGGCGTAACGCACCTGTGGGTGCTTGGAAACTGAGATATCCGTCCCCGGCATAAATTATTTCCGAGGTGATAAGATGAACTATTCCGACGAATACCGCGCCAGGCTATGCACGGCCGACGAGGCGGTGCGGCTTGTCAAAAACGGAGACTGGGTCGATTACGCGTCCAACAACGCTAAGCCCGTCCTGCTCGACCGCGCGCTTGCCCGGCGCAGAGACGAGCTGCACGGCGTGAAAATACGCGGGAATCTGACCCCGGGGCCGCTCGCCGTTGTGGAGTGCGATCCTGAGATGGAGCACTTTGTCTACCACACATGGCACTGCTCCGGCTATGAGCGCAAGCTCTGCGACGCGGGGCGCGCGTTCTTCACGCCGATGATCTTCCGCAACCTCGGCTGGTACTACCGTACCCAGCTGACGGTCAACGTCGCGATGTTCTGCGTCTCCCCCATGGACAGCCACGGCTATTTCAGCTTCGGCGGCTCCACCGGCGTATGCCGCGACATCGCCGACACTGCGGACGTCATCATTCTCGAGGTCAACGAGGCCGTTCCGCGCGTTTTAGGCGAGGGCGAGAGCATCCACATATCCGAGGTGACGCACGTCGTTGAGGCGGGCAGGCTTCCGCTGTGGGACATGCAGTCCCCTGAGCCGTCGGAGACGGACACGATGATCGCCCGCCACATCTTCCCGCACATTCACGACGGGGCGACAGTGCAGCTCGGCATCGGCGGTATGCCGAACGCGCTCGGCAGGCTCATTGCGGAGTCCGACCTGCACGATCTCGGCATGCACACGGAGCTGTGCTCCGACGGGTATCTCGCGATGTTCCGCGCCGGTAAGCTCACGAACCGCCGCAAGCCGCTGCACCCCGGCAAGGGTGTGTACGGGCTCGCTGTCGGCAGCGAAGAGCTGTACGACTGGATAAACGACAACCCCGGCCTCATGGCCATGCCTCTCAGCTACGTCAACGACCCGTATGTCATCGCGAAAAACGACGGCATGATCTCGATAAACGGCTGCCTGAACGCCGACCTCTACGGGCAGGTAGCATCCGAGAGTGCGGGAACGCGCCAGATAAGCGGCACCGGCGGCCAGCTGGATTTTGTGACCGGAGCGACGCTGTCCCGCGGCGGCAAGGCATTTTTGTGCATGAGCAGCACCTTCCGCGACAAGGCCGGAGTTCTCCATTCTCGCGTGCTGCCGCGCTTCGGCGGCGATATTATCACAACGCCGCGCAGTCAGGCGTATTACGTTGTCACCGAATATGGCGCGGCGAATCTCGCCGGACGCAGCACGTGGGAGCGTGCGGACGCGATGATATCCATCGCCCACCCCGATTTCCGCGACGAGCTTATACGCGCGGCAGAGCAGCAGAAAATATGGCTGCCGTCAAATAAAAGATAAATACAAGGACAAGATATGGAACTGGAACTACACAAAGGCCGTCCGGCCGACAAGCGCATCGACAAGGAAGAGCGCTGCTACGCGCTTCTCGACTCGCTTGGGATAGAATATTACCGCGTCGACCATGAGCACGCGGACACAATTGAGGCCTGCCACGGCATAGAGTCCGTGTTGGGCTGCGGGATATGCAAGAATCTGTTTCTGTGCAACCGGCAGGCTACGGAGTTTTATCTTCTGCTCCTCCCCGGCGACAAGCCGTTCAAGACGAAGCTCCTATCAAAGCAGATAGGCTCGGCGCGGCTGTCGTTCGCGTCCGCGGAGCACATGGAGGCACTTATGGATATCACGCCCGGCTCCGTCAGCGTACTGGGGCTGATGAACGACGCTCAGCGCCGCGTACACCTGCTTATAGATAACGACCTGCTCGCCGACGAATATCTCGGCTGCCACCCCTGTATAAACACCTCCACTCTGCGCATCGCAATGGGCGACGTGCTGCACAAGCTCATCCCCGCCATGGGGCATGAACCGGCCTTCGTCATTCTGCCGTGGAACCTTGAAGAATAACAAAACGCCGTCCCCGTGAACGAAAAGTTCACGGGGACGGCGTTTATGTATCGTTTTATTTTCGCACGTACACGCGCGGGACGCGCTTTGACACCGCGCAGAGAAGCTCATACGGTATCGTTCCGGCAGCGTCGGAGAGCTTATAGATGCTGTTGCGCTCGCCGAACAGCTCCACCTCGCTGCCGACATCGACCTCCGGAAGCTCCGTCAGGTCGATCATGCACATGTCCATGCATATGCTGCCGCGCTGCGGCGCAAAGCCGTTTCCTGCGGCGAAGCTGCATTTATTCGATATCACGCGCGGCAGGCCGTCAGCATATCCTATGGCCAGCACGCCCATGCGTGTGCGCCGCTCGGTGACGTAGCGGCGGCCATAGCTGACGCTGACACCGCTGTCATATATCTTTATCGTGCTGACCGTGCTGACAAGGCGCATGCACGGCTTCAGACCCATTCTGCCGCTGGTATCGCCATAGCCGTACAGCAGCAGGCCGGGGCGAACCATATCCAGCGCCATCTCAGGGTAGCTCTCCACGGCGCCGCTGTTGGCGCAGTGGCGTATTTTGAATTTGATATTGCCGCGGGTCTCTACCTCGTCCACGACGCGGCAGAACAACGCGAATTGATCGCATGTATACTTCTCGCAGTCCTCGCCCGGCTCGTCGGACACGGCGAAGTGCGTATACACGCCCTCGCTCTCGATGCCCGGCAGCGTGCAGGAACGGATGACGTTATCCACGCCCTCCTCGAAGTGCGCCCCGTCGCAGAGAAAGCCGAGGCGGGACATGCCCGTATCGAGCTTTATGTGTATCTTCAGCGTCTTTCCAAGGTTCACGGCCTCCGCCGAATACTCCAGCGCCTTGGCAAGGCAGGTCACGGTCTGGGTGATGTTCTGCTCGATGAGCACGGAGGTGTACTCGTGCGGCGTATGGCCGAGGATGAGTATCGGCATTGTGACTCCGCCGCCGCGCAGCTCCAGCGCCTCGTCAAGGCAGGACACGGCGAGGTAATCCGCGCCCTCAGCCTGCAAAAGCCGCGAGACAGGCAGTGCGCCGTGACCGTACGCGTCCGCCTTCACAACGCCGAGAAAGCGGCAGCCATCAGGCAGGGTCGCGCGGATGGCGCGGTAATTGTGCCGCAAATTCTCAAGGTTTATTTCCGCCCATGTTCTCTTCTGTAAGTCGTTCATATCTGTCTCCGTTCCGAGGAATTCAAGCGCTGGATGTGCCAAGCTCCCAATCCTCTATTTCGCAGAATACCGTCACGCGCTCTCCGGATGCAAGCTCCGCGTATACCGGCGTCATGCTCTCCTCTTCGAGCCACACGGTAACGGTCATGCCGTCCTCAGGGATAAGTCGCACTACCGTACTGTCACCCTCGCGCCAGAAGCAGTCGGCATAGCCGCCGCGCAGTGCGTCGACCAGATACGGCAGCGCGCCGACAGGCGTCAGGCCGCCGTCAAGCGTTCCGGTATCGATGGCGAAGCCGTAATACTCCAGCGCGCCGGAGTCGTCCTTCCGCACCGCCTTCACTCCGCGCAGCTCCTCGGGCGACAGCACCGTCACGGCGCATTCCTCGCCCGACTGCTCATAGCGAAGCTCAAAGCTGACGCTCTTGTCCTCATACTCGGCGCGCAGAGCGGCCGTAAAGCTCAGGCCGTCCGCCTCGGAGACGGTTTCGGAAAATTCATCCCAGCGCTGTTCAAGCCCGCTGCCGCAGCCCGTCAGGAGCAAGACCGCGCACAGCGCGAACACGGTGCATATGCGTTTCATGGCGTCCTCCAAAATAATGATGCCATAGCATATGCTGCGATATGCCGTATTATAATCCTTCGGAGACGATTAGTCAAATATCATCATTGAATGGGCAGACTTACGCTTATGCTCGTTCCCTTTCCGGGCGCGCTGTCCATGGATATCCGCCCGCCGTGGTACTGGACGGCGTGTTTAACTATCGACAGGCCAAGCCCCGTGCCGCCGGACTCCTTGGAATGGCTCTTGTCCACGCGGTAGAACCGCTCGAAAATGCGGCTCTGATCCTCCGCCGCGATGCCTATCCCCGTGTCGCTCACGGTCAGCTTCGCGTTTTTGCCGTCGGACGATACATTGATACTGACGGAGCCGCCGTCGATATTATACTTTATCGCGTTGTCGCCGAGGTTGTAGACCACCTCGTATATAAGCTGCCGTACGCCCTCAAGCTCCGCCGGTTCGCCGCTTACGGAGAGATGCACGTTCTTTTTCTCCGCCTCGGCCTGGAGATCGTCCGCGGCGCCCTGCGCGACTTCAAGCAGATCAAGTCCCTCCTTCGGGAGCACCTCGCCCTCGTCAAGCTGGGAAAGGCGGATTATATCGCCGATAAGCGTCACAAGTCTCTGCGCTTCGGCGCGGATATGGCCGACGAAGCGCGGCATATCCTCAGGCTGCACCATGCCGTTTTCTATAAGCTCCGCACTGCCGATGATGCCCTGAAGCGGCGTTTTCAGCTCGTGCGAGACGTTCGCGGTGAACTCGCGGCGCATCTGCTCCGCGCTCTCCTGCTCCGTCACGTCGAAAACCAGTATAACGGTGCCGATAGCGGCTCCGTCGGAATCTATGCGGCTGACGTCGACCTGATAGATGCGGCCTCCATGCCGCTCGTGCAGGCGGCCATGTCCGCTCTCCATCGCCGAACGCACCGCCGCGCTCATGTCACAGCTGCGGTCAACCGTCAAAAAGTCCTTCCCCGCGCAGTCCCCCTCCACGGCAAAGATGTTCCGCGCCGCCGGGTTCATGCTGAGGATGTAGCCCTGCTCGTTGAGCAGCACAAGCCCCTCGCGCATACTGCCCGTCACCTGCGCAAATTCGTCCGTGCGCCGCCGCAGCTCGCGCAGCTGCGAATTTATCTGACTGCGCTGGCGGTTGATGCGGCCTAAAACGGGCGCAAGCTCCTCATAGGCGGCGTTGCTGTCGTCCAGCGGGTGCTCCAGATCAAGCTCGTTGAGCGGCGCGACGACGCGGCGGGAGATGTGCTTTGCGAGTATTGCGGACAGTATCAGCGCCGCGGCAAGCACCGCCAGCATCGGCTGCGTCACGCCGAGCAGGAGCGCACCCACAGTTGCCGTGCTGACGGAGACGCGCAGCACCGTGCCGTCATCAAGGCGGCGCGCGGCGTACATAGTTTTCTGCATCAGCGTGTTCGAGTATCTGACAATCTCGCCCGCTCCGGTCTCAAACGCGGCCTTGACTTCCTCGCGTTCTGAGTGGTTCTCCATACTGTCCGCGTCAGCCTTGGTGTCGTAAATCACGCTGCCGTCCGCCGCTATCCACGTAAAACGGCGCTGCCCGTCCGGCAGCGCGGCGAGATAATCCATGCCATCGTCCTCAACGCCGACCGCAGCTATGCCCAGCTCTTCGCGCAGACCGCTCTCCTCGATTCCGCCGAAATAATCGCGCAGGAAGCACACTGTCGTTATCATGCTTGCAAGCAGCACGCAGGCCGCCGTGAGCATGATGGAAGAGAAAATTTTCTTTGTCATACCTGCGCCTCCAGCCGGTAGCCCACTCCGCGCACCGTCTCTATCATCTCGCCGTATTCGCCGAGCTTCTGGCGCAGAGTGCGTATATGCATGTCAACCGTGCGCGTCTCGCCGCAGTAATCGGTGCCCCAGACCCGCTCCATGAGCTGTTCGCGCGTGAACGCGGTGCCGGGGTGCGCCATGAAGAGACGCAGCAGTTCAAATTCCTTGTATGTAAGCGTGATGCGCTGGCCGCCGGCGGTGACGGTGCGCGCGTCGGCATCGAGCGAGACACCGCCCGCGCTGAGTCCCGCACGCTCCGCATCGTCGCGTCGGCAGCGGCGCAGCACCGCCTTGACGCAGGACACCAGCTCCATCACGCCGAAGGGCTTTGCGAGATAGTAGTCCGCGCCGAGGTCCAGGCCGTGTATCTTGTCGTACTCCGTGCCCTTCGCCGTGGCCATGATGACGGGGATATCGCGCAGAGCGTCGGACGCGCGCATACGGCTCAGAAGCTCAATGCCGTCTATCCCAGGCAGCATCACGTCCAGCACGACAAGCTCCGGCCGTTCGGCGCGCAGCGCGTCCCAGAACGCGGCGCCGTCGGAAAATCCGCGCGCCTCGAAGCCCACTGAACGCAGAGCGTATACCTCGATATCACGTATGCTGGCGTCATCCTCCACGCACCATATCATAGTCCCTTGTCTCCTTTATGCACGCCCGTCACGGCAAATATCACCCATTCGGCAATGTTCACCGCGTGGTCGGCGATGCGTTCAAAATACTTTGCTATCATCAGCAGGTCGAGGTCAAGCTCCCCATTGCTCGGGTTTTTCGCTATGGCGTCTATAAGCTCCGCCTTGACCTGTATGAAATGGGCGTCCACCTCGTCGTCCTCGGCTATGACCCGCTCCGCTAACATTATATCATATTTTACATACGCATCAACACTTTCCGTGACCATATTCACCGCGCGGCGTGCCATTTCGCAGATAAGCGCGTCGTTTCCCGCGCCGTGACCGCCGAGGAAGCGCACCAGCGCCGCTATCTCCTCCGCCTGATCGCCTATACGCTCCATGTCCGTTATCATTTTCAGCGCGGCGGATATCTGCCGCAGGTCGCGCGCCACCGGCTGCTGCTGCAATAACAGCCGCAGGCACATGGATTCTATCGTGCACTCCATCCGGTCGATGTCCGCGCCCAGCGTATCGACGCGCTTCGCAAGCTCCATGTCGCCCTCGGCGAGAGCCTTTGTCGCAAGCGCGATTATCTCCTCGCACATTGCGCCCATCTCGATGAGCGAACGGTTCAGCTCCGAAAGCTGCCTGTCAAAATTGCTTCTCATTTATCCAAACCTCCCCGTTATGTAGTCCTCCGTGCGCTTGTCCGCCGGCCGCGAGAACATCTGCTCCGTCCCGCCGTACTCCACCAGCTCGCCCAGGAGGAAAAATGCGGTGTTGTCGGATATTCGCACGGCCTGCTGCATGTTGTGCGTAACGATGACGATCGTATACTTGCCGCGAAGCTGCATCGCGAGCTCCTCGATGCGCGAGGTGGATATCGGGTCGAGCGCGCTCGTCGGCTCGTCCATCAGCAGCACCTCCGGCTCAACAGCCAGCGCCCGCGCGATGCACAGTCTCTGCTGTTGGCCGCCCGAGAGGCCGAGAGCGTTCTTCTTCAGCCGGTCCTTTACCTCGTCCCAGATCGCCGCGTCGCGCAGGGAGCGCTCGACTATGTCGTCAAGCCTAGCGCGGCTGCGCACGCCGTGTGTGCGCGGGCCGTAGGCGATGTTGTCGTATATGCTCATGGGGAATGGGTTCGGCTTCTGGAACACCATGCCGATCTGGCGCCGCAGCTCATTGACGTCCGTGCCCGGCGCATATATGTCCTCCCCGCGATACCTGACGCTACCGGTGATCTTCACGTCCGGAACAAGGTCGTTCATGCGGTTGAGCGTTTTGAGGAAGGTCGATTTTCCGCAGCCGGAGGGACCGATGAGCGCCGTGATGCTGTGCGGCTCTATCTCGACGCAGATGTCCTTCAGCGCCTGCTGCTTCCCGTACCAGAGGCAGAGATCATTTACCGAAATAATGCTCATCTCAGCGCTCCTTTTTTCAGCATGTCCTCAAAGCTAAGCCCGTACCAGTGCGACGGCTGGCGCTTCACCGTTTCGCGGACGCAGCCGTAGCAGAAGTCCGCCGCCGCGGCCAGCGCGAGCTGCATGTCGCGCTGCGGGTCGGCCATGAGCTTGCCGCAGAACGCGGACGCGAAAACGTCGCCCGTGCCGTGCAGCGCAAGCGGGACGTATGGCGTGCTTATCTCACACTTTTCCCCGCCGAAGCGCGACAGGTAGCCGATGCGCCCTTCGCGGCGCATGCCGGTTATTATCACATTCGGCACGTTGAGCCGAGCGAGTATCGTCTCGGGCGCGGTATCAAACGGCAGTCCGGTGAGGATCGCGGCCTCGGTCAGGTTTGGCGTTATCACATCGGCAAGCGCCGTCAGCCGCCGCATCGCTTCCACATATTCATCCGAAAAGCAGGGGTACAGCCGCCCGTTGTCGCCCAGAACCGGATCGACTATAACAACAGTATCGTCCCCGCCGAAATCGTGGATCAGCTTCTCCGTCAGGTTAATCTGCTCCACCGAGCCGAAGAAGCCGGTGTATATGCAGTCAAATTTCACGCCGATGCTCCTCCAGTGCGCGGCGAAGGCGCGCATCTCCTCGGTCATCTCCCGCGCCGCGAAGCCCTCGAAGCCGCCCGTGTGCGTTGAGAGTATGACGGTGGGCAGCGCCACGGCCTCGACCCCGCAGGCCGAGACTATCGGCAGCGCCACGGAGAGAGAGCATTTGCCGATGCAGGACAGGTCATTTATAAGCATTGCGCGCGGCATTCCGGTTTCGTTTATAGTAGTCATAGCTTTTTCTTCCTATTATAGTATTTGGTCACCAGTCCGGCGGCCAGATTGATTACAAGAGTGAGGAACATAAGTATCGCCGCTATCGCAAAGGCTACGCCGAATTCGCCCTGCTCCTTTGCGTAGACGTAGAGTGCGACAGTGAGCGTTGCGCCCGCGCCCTCAAGGCCGACGGCACGGATCCCTTCGAACAGCGGACGCAGCGTATGCGCGAAGCCCGCTGTGAACAGCAGCGCCGCCGACTCGCCGAGGATGCGGCCGACGGAGAGGATGCAGCCCGTGATCACGCCGTCCACGCAGCCTGGGATGACCACGGTGCGGATGACGCGCCATTTGCCCGCGCCCAGTCCGAACGCACCCTCGCGGTAGCTCTGCGGCACGGTTTTCAGGCTCTCCTGCGTCGTGCGCATTATCGTCGGCAGGTTCATCACCGCCAGTGTCAGCGCGCCCGCGAGAAGCGAGGTGCTCATGCTCAGGAACTGACAGAAAAACAGCATGCCGACAAGACCGTAGATTATCGACGGGATGCCGGACAGCGTCTCCGCGGCGTACTCTATCGCGCCGACGATGCGCTTATTGTGCGCGTACTCTGTCAGGTATATCGCTGCCCCGACTCCAAGCGGAACGACGATAACGATCGCCGCGAGCATGATATAAAGAGTATTCATGATATCGGGCAGGATGCCTATGCGCTCCTCGAGGTAGCTCGGCGAAGTGAACACCAGCTCCCATGACAGATTCGGGATGCCCTTATACAGCACGTACCCTATCAGAAACAGTACCAGCGCACAGGTAAGCGCGGATGCAAGCCACATCAACGCGCGCATCAGCCAGCCGTACGCGCGTCGGGAAGGCGAAAGTTTTTTTGAATCCATATTATTTATCCTTATCGCGTTTGAGGAAATAGTTAAGTGCCGCGTTTATCATCATTATGAACAGAAACAGCACCAGCGCTATGGAGAACAGCGCCTGCTGCTGAAGTCCGCTGGAGTAGGACATCTCGCTTGCGACCGCCGTTGTGAGAAAGCGGACACTCTGCAGAAGCTCCGGCATGTTCGGGGCGTTGCCCGACACCATCATGACCGCCATCGCTTCGCCTATAGCGCGCCCGACGCCGAGAACCACCGCCGCGGCGATTCCGCTTTTTGCAGCGGGGACGGAGACGCGGAAACAGGTCTCCGTCGGCGTTGCGCCAAGGGCGAGCGACGCGTCCTCATATTCCCGCGGCACGGCCTCCAGCGCCGTGACCGACACCTTGATGATGGACGGGAGAATCATCACCGCGAGCACGATTATCGACGCGAGCAGGCTCGCTCCGTCCGGCACGCCGAAGATCTCTCTTATCCCCGGCACCAGCACCAGCATTCCCACGAGGCCGTACACCACTGACGGGATACCGGCCAGCACACCGACGGCGGCCTGCATTGAGTTTTTCACCGCGCGCGGCGCAAACTTTGCGAGATACACCGCCGTGAAAAATCCGATAGGGACGCCGAACAGCATCGCGCCCGCCGTACCGTAAACGCTTGTGAGGATGAATGGGAGGATGCCGTATTTCGGCTCCGCCGCGGTGGATGCCCAGACCTTGCCCAGCAGGAACTCCCGCAGGCCGATCTCGCGTATCGCCGGTATGCCGGATATGACAAGATACACGGTTATGAGCAGCACGCAGCCAACGGTTATCAGCCCCATGATGAGAAACACGCCGTGTATTATATTTTCGATCAGATTGTTATTCTGCGCTTTCTGACGCTTCATCGGAAAGTCCTTTCAATGCGCCGAAAGGCGGTCGATATCGGCCGCCTTCAGGCTGGTGTTTTTCAGTTTGCCGCAACTGCGCCGGCTGCGGAGATGATGTCTGCCGCATCGGCGGAGAGGGCGAAGTCAAAGAACTTCTGCGCGGTGGCTGAGAGCGCGGTTCCTTCCTTGGTCACGAGGACGAACGGACGCTGGATGATGTAGCTGCCTTCCTTAACGGTCTCCTCGGTGGGAGTCACGCCGCTGACGCTGAGCGCCTTGACGGTATCCTTGAGCGCTGCGAGAGAGGCGTAACCGATAGCATCGGGGTTAGAGGCCACGGTCGCGATCACGTCGCCGGTGGAGGTGAGCTCCTGGCGGTACTTGCAAGCTTCGGCGGTGCCGGTGATGGTTTCGAAGCCGTCGCGCGTGCCGCTGCCGGCCTCACGGCCTATCAGGACGATCTCGGCGTCGTTGCCGCCAACTTCTTTCCAGTTTGTGATCTCGCCGGTGTAGATGGCGGCGATCTGCTCAAGGCTCAGATCGGAGACGGGGTTTTCGGGGTTGACGACCAATGCGATGCCGTCATAGGCGAGCACGGTCTCGACCAGTCCCTCGGCCTTCTCTTCGTCCTTCAGCGCGCGGCTCGAAAGGCCGATGTCGCAGCGGCCTTCGAGAACCGCCTTGATGCCGGAGCCGGAGCCAGTCGGGTTATAGGTGAAGCTTGCGCCGCTGTTGTTATTCATAAACGCCTCGCCCAGCGCGCCGATGACCTTCTCCATGGAGGTCGAGCCGTCGGTCGCGACAGAGCCGGTGACGGCGGCGTCAGTGCTGACGGAGCTGCTGGGTTCGCTGGATGCGCTGGATGCGCTGGGTGTGCTGGTGCTTCCGGCCGTGCCGGAGCTGCCGCAGCCTGCGAGCAGCGCGGCTGCACATGCAAGTACAAGAACTATACTGATGATCTTCTTCATGTTTTATCTCCCTTTCGTTTTAAACAATTTTCTGGTACGTCTGTAATTCTAACCAGGCAATGTAAAATACGAAAGCCGAATAAGGTAAAATCAAAGTAAAATCATCAGATCATATTATTTTTTCGCTTTCTTTACAAAAATGCGCTTTTACAATATGATATTACGTGATATGATGCACTTAAAGGAAAGTATATGGAGGATAACATGGAACAACTCAGAAGCAAAAAAGGTTTCATCTGCGATATGGACGGCGTGATATATCACGGCAACAGGCTGCTGCCCGGAGTGAAAGAATTCGTGGATTGGCTGTACCGTGAGAGCAAGAACTTTCTCTTCCTCACCAATGCCTCCGAGCGCTCGCCCAAGGAGCTTCAGCAGAAGCTGTGGCGCATGGGGCTTGAGGTGGACGAGAGCCATTTCTACACGAGCGCCCTTGCCACCGCGCGCTTCATAAGCTCGCAGTCGCCCGGATGCAGCGCGTACGTCATCGGCGGCGCAGGGCTCATCATGGCGCTGCATGACGAGGGAATAACCATGAACGATGTCGATCCCGACTATGTCGTCATCGGCGAGGGCAACACCTATAATTATGAGAACATTCTCAAGGCCGTGCGCCTTGTCACGAACGGCGCGAAGCTCATCGGCACCAACAGCGACCTGACCGGTCCCTCCGAGGACGGCATAATCCCCGCCTGCCGCGCGATGATCGCGCCGATAGAGCTTGTGACCGGCAAGACCGCATATTTTGTTGGCAAGCCGAACCCGCTGATGATGCGCACCGGACTGCGTATCCTCGGCGTCCACTCTGCCGAGGCTGTTATGATCGGCGACCGGATGGACACCGACATGGTCGCCGGTATTGAGACCGGCCTCGACACCTGCCTTGTTCTCTCCGGCGTCACCTCGCACGAGGATATCGAGCAGTTCCCCTACCGTCCGCGCCTTGTGCTCAACGGCGTCGGCGACATCCCGGGCTGCAACATGTAAGTGAGCATGAAAAGAGCGCTGCTTTTGCAGCGCTCTTTTCATTTTAACCTATTTTCTTTTCCAGACACACGAGCTTTACGCCGGCTATGCCGTTGAATGTGCAGTCCACGATGCCGACCTCTTTATAGCCGAGGCGCGCATACAGCCGCCGCGCGGCCGTGTTCTTCGCGTTCGTATCCATGCGCAGATACGGGCAGCAGTTTTCGAGCGCATAGCGCTCATAGAAGTGCACAAACTCCGTGCCATATCCCCTGCCCGCGCAGGCAGGCTCCACGACCAGCGTATGCAGCACCATGATCTTGTCGTCCGGCGCGGCGTATTCCCACTGCGCGTCGGCGTATTCGGGAACCTGCGTCCGGTTTATCCGCGCCGCCGCGACGATCTCACCGCCGTCGGCCATGACGAACAGTTCCCCCGCCACGATGGCTTCGCGCGCGGTGTGCTCCGTGGGGTATACGCCGCGCTGCCAGCCGATGCAGACGCGTCCGGCCTCTTCCTCGGAGATTATATGCTCATATATCGCGGCCACGGGCAGCACGTCCCGCTCGGCCGCTTTCCTTATCTCCGCCATGTCACTCTTCCTCGGGCAGCAGATTCGTCATGCTCTTCATGCTCACGGCAAGCGTGGAGAGATTATGCAGCAACGCGGAAGTGGCGGGTGGGAGTATACCGGCGACGCCGAGCGCGATGAGCGAGCAGTTGAAGCTGACAATGAAGCGGTAGTTGCGGTGGATGCGATCCATCAGCGCTTCGCTCAGGCGGCGCAGCGTGACCAGCTCGAACAGATTCTCCGACGATATGGTTATATCGGCGATCTCGCGCGCTATCGCGGCGCCAGTCGCTATCGCTATGCCGGCGTCGGCCTCAGACAGCGCCGGGGAATCGTTCACGCCGTCGCCTATCATTATGACCTTGCGTCCGGCGGCCTTCTCACTGCGGATATACGCGGCCTTGTCCTCCGGAAGCACTTCGGCGAACACCTCGTCCACCCCGACTTCCGCGGCCACGGCTTCGGCGGTTCTGCGGCTGTCGCCGGTCATCATCACGACCTTGTCTATGCCGCAGTCGTGCAGCGCACGGACGGCGGCCTTCGCCTCGCGGCGCAGTGGGTCATGTATGCAGATGACGGCGGCAAGCTCGCCCGCGATGCAGAGATAAAGATGCGAATACTCCGCCGGGAGCGTGCTGAACTTCTCTTCCTCGCCTTCGGGTATGCGGCAGCCCTCGTCCTCAAAGACGAAATGCGCGCTGCCGATTATGGCCTTCTTGCCCTCGACCATGCTGGAGATGCCGTGCGCCACGACGTACTGCACCTGAGAATGGTACTCCTCATGCGACAGGCCGCGCCGCTTGGCCTCCTCCACGACCGCGTTTGCGATGGAATGCGGATAGTGCTCCTCAAGGCAGGCCGCGAGACGCAGCATCTCGCTCTCTTCCCTGCCGCCGAAGGGCACGACCTGCGCGACTGTCGGAGTAGCGTAGGTCAGGGTTCCGGTCTTGTCGAAAACTATCGTGTTCGCCGCGGCAACAGCCTCAAGGAAGCGCCCGCCCTTGACGGAAACATTATGTCCGCTGCTCTCGCGCATCGCGGACAGCACCGCGATAGGCATGGAGAGCTTCAGCGCACAGGAGAAGTCCACCATCAGCACAGCCAGCGTCTTTGTGACGTTGCGCGTGACGAGATAGGTCAGCACCGTGCCGCCGAGCGTATAGGGCACAAGGCGGTCGGCAAGGCGGGACGCCTTGTCCTCGGCGGTAGATTTGAGCTTTTCGGACTCCTCTATCATCTTCACGATGCGGTCATAGCGGCCGCCGCCGGATGCTTTCTCCACGCAGACGACGCACTCGCCCTCTTCGGCGACAGTGCCCGCATACACATAGCTGCCCGGCCGCTTCGCTACCGGCATGGATTCGCCGGTCATCGAAGCCTGATTGACCATCGCCTCGCCCTCAATGACCTTGCCGTCGAGCGGAATCATGCAGCCGGTGCGGATAACGATCTCATCGCCGGGGCGGATATCGCCGACGGGTACAAGCGTCTCGGTCTCACCGGTACGCAGCCACGCTTTGTCAATGTTTATGGACATCGCCCCCGCGAGATCGGCGACGGACTTCTTATGCGTCCACTCCTCAAGAATCTCGCCGAGGGAGAGCATGAACACGACGGAGCTTGCCGTCGAGAAATCGCCGCGGAGCATCGAGACGGAAACCGCCGTCGCGTCCAGCACCGCGACTGAGAGTCTGCCGTGCAGCAGCGCCTTCAGCCCCTCGTGGATATACTTCAGCGAGCGCACTATCGCTATCGCCGTCGTCACGGGTACGGGCAGGAACAGCTTCGACGCCGTGCGGCGCAGCACTGCCATTGCGAGCTTATCTTCGAACTCGCGGTTCAGCTCACGGGTAGTGTGCTCCGGGACAAGCTGCATCGCCTCCGCTGCGGGAAACGAAAACGCCGCCAGCGCATTTATCACTGCGGCGCGCTCTGCGCAGTAGCATATGACCGCGTCGCGGGTGCGGTCGTACACCTTCACCTCGTCAACGCCGTCCACACTGCGCATGTAATATTCCAGCACATCAGCCTCGTCCAGCGACATCCGCGCGCATTCGAGATGCACACGCAGCCGCCCGCGCGACTCATGGATTATTTTGCATTTCATAACTCGTTACCTCTTGCCGGCGGCTGCCGCAAGGCGCAGGTTCCGCCCGCGGCAGCCGCGGTATAAATCACGCCTTGACGGTCTCCCCAGACTTATCCTCGATAACCGCTGCCGCCTCTTCCTCGGCACGGAGACGGTTGATCTCCTTTGCGTCGGCGTAGACGTCCTCGGCGCCCTCGCGGATCGCGGTAACGGTCTGCATAACGCTGTCCTTCGCACGCAGAACAGCGGCAGTGGTATGTGCGTAAACCTTTCTGGCGTCCTTGCTGCCAAGGATCTTCAGCCCTGCGGTGCCAAAGAGAACGCCCGCTGCGAACAGTCCGGTATGCTTCATAATGTATTCCTCCAATTTATATATGTAATAAGTTGCGCGTAACTAACTTTTTCTGCCAAACGCTCAACTGTATCGTGAAATATAGCAGAATATGCGCGAAAATTCAAGTCCCTTCATGTTAATAAATCGAAAATTCCCGCGGATATCAAGCCTTTCAGCGCTTCGCCGCACTCAAGCAAATTTTCCTAGATAATTGAAATTTCTTCTTGCAAATTCCGTAAAAAGTATATATAATGAAGCTTGTCACACCGACTGACATTTTGCTGGGAAAGGATATGCCATGTCGTTAGAAGAGCTTCGTGAACAAAACATCCGGCTCGTCACCGAGAAGGCGCTGGAGTGCTTTATAAAAAACGGTATAAATAACACGCGAGTCTCCGAAATCGCCGCCGAGTCTGGGCTGACGCAGCGCTCCGTGTTCAGATATTTCCCCTCGAAGGACGATATCGTCATCGCCGCCGCGTTCTGCTACTGGGAGCGCACGAAGGCGTATATTGCGCGCGAGCTGCGCCGCCATACGGACGACGCGCAGACCGGTATCGAACAGATCAACATCATCCTCAACAGCTACGCGAACATGCTGTTTGTTGATCCGGAAGGGATACGCTTTTCGCTGGACGCAGAAGTCGCGCTGTACAGCGTCGGCAAGAACGCGCACGTTATCAACAGACCGCCGGAGCGCTACGAGACGTACAAAGGCCCCCTGTCACAGGCGGTGCGCCGCGGACTTGCGGACGGGACGGTCGATCCTGGCGCGAACATCAAGCAGCTGTATTACAACGCCTACGATTCCATCCTCGGCATGATGCAGCGCCTGACCGTCGGCGTGCCGAGCGTCAGCGAGCTTGACGCGCATGAGCGTCTTGAGAGCATGTGCGCGATGTTCACGCGCGAATTTGCCGCGAAGAAATGACCCCGGCTTCACCATTTGAAGACCAGCGGCGCAGGCCTCTTCCACGCCTCACCGTTCGTCATATATTATTATTTTGAAGGAGAAACATATGGATTCCAAGTACAATGCCCTGTTTACCCCTTGGAAAATAGGCAAGGTCGAGATTCCGAACCGCATCGTGCAATGTTCCATGGGCGGCACTTCCCTCTTCGGCTGGATGGAGCCGTGTCATCTTGACAAGGAAGCAGCGTATTTCCTGCTCAACCGCGCAAAGGACGGCGTCGGCCTCATTCTTCCCGGAATGCAGTGCATCAAGGACGCTATCGGCGGCCGTTGGCTGTATCAGAACGACAAGATGTTCAAGGATCTGAAGGTCTACATGGAGGAGTTCCACAAGACCGGAGCGAAGCTGTTTGTTCAGCTCGCCGCCGGTATGGGCCGCTCCATGGCGATCACCAAGCCCATGGTAATGCTGCTTGAGCACCCGTTGCTCGGCAAGCTCGTATCTCCCGTGGCAGACCTTGACTACATCACCGCCTCCGCTTCCGCTACCCCGAACCGCTGGTACGACGAGGTCAAGTCCCGCCCGATGACAATCAAGGAGATTCAGGATCAGGTCGAAGCCTTTGCCAAGACCTCCAAGAAGCTCATGGACGCCGGTGTCGATGGCGTTGAGATTCACGCTGTCCACGAGGGCTACCTGCTCGACCAGTTCACCATCTCCAACATGAACTACCGCACCGACCAGTACGGCGGCTCCTTCGAGAACCGTTTCCGCTTCCCTGTCGAGATAGTTCAGGCCATCAAGGCTACCTGCGGCCCCGACTTCCCCGTCTCCCTGCGCTACTCCGTCGTCTCCAAGACGAAGGACTGGGGCAAGGGCGCGATGCCTTACGAGAAGGACTTCAAGGAGTTCGGCCGCGACATGGAGGAGTCCGAGCGCGCAGTCAAATATCTGGCCGACGCCGGATATGACATGTTCAACTGCGACAACGGCACCTACGACGCATGGTACTGGGCGCATCCGCCTCAGTACATGCCGGATAACTGCAACCTCGAGTACGTCGAGCACATCAAGAAGTTCACCGACAAGCCCGTCGTCTGCGCAGGCCGTATGGATCCTGTCAAGGCCGCCGAGGAGATCGAGGCCGGACGGCTCGACGCCGTTGCCATCGCCCGTCAGAACCTCGTCGATCACGACTGGATACATAAGATCAAGGCAGGTCAGCAGGACGAGATCAAGCCCTGCATCCGCTGCCACAACGGCTGCTTCAACATGGCGAAGTTCGCCGGTACTCCGAACATCCAGCATCTGGGCGACTCTCTGCACCTCGCCCGCTGCGCCCTGAACCCGACCACCATGCAGCACAACCGCTACAAGATAGTCCCGACCAAGAAGCCCAAGAAGGTCGCTATTATCGGCGGCGGCATCGGCGGCATGGAATGCGCTCTGGTTCTGACCCAGCGCGGCCACAAGCCCGTTATCTTCGAGAAGTCCAATGAGCTGGGCGGCCTGTTCCTGACCGCGTCCGCCATGACCTTCAAGGAGAACGACAAGGATCTCATCACCTGGTACAAGCGCGAGATCGAGAAGGCCGGCATCGAGGTTCATCTTGGCACCGAGGTCAACGATCTCAACACCCTTCACGGCTTTGACGATATCATCGTTGCGACCGGTTCCGTGCCCCGCACGATGCCCCAGATCAAGGGCTTTGACAAGACCCTCACCTTTACCGACGTCCTCAAGGACAAGAAGGAAGTCGGCGATAAAGTTCTGTTCATCGGCGGCGGCCAGTCCTCCTGCGAGGCAGCCTACGACCTGCTGCTGAACTTCGGCAAGCACCCGATCATCGTCGAGTACGCCGGCGACCTCGTTGCCGCGCAGGCGACCTGCCTTGCGAACACCTCCTATCTGCGCGACGCAATGGAGTATCACAAGGTTCCCGTCTATCTGCACTCCACCGTCACCGAGATCACCGACAAGGGCTGCACCGTCAAGAACGTTCAGACCGGCGAGACCTTCTTCGTCGAGTGCGACAGCGTTGTCAACGGCATCGGCTTCGTTCCGACCCCCGTCGGCGGCAAGACTGCATCCCGCAAGGTCAAGGGCAGAGAAACTATTCACCGCGTTGGCGACTGTGTCGCCATCGGCAATCTGCGCACAGTCATCTGGCGCGCATGGGATGTCTGCATGAAGATCTAACCCGTCCTCATGTTGATATAAAAAGTAAGCATACCTCACAAACCTCAAAAAAGAAAAAGCAATCGAATCGCAAACCTCAGAGGATCGCCGCACATCTGTGCGGCGATTTTTAATGCTGCGCAACGGGATGTTAACACGCGTTGCTTGCGGCAATGGGCGTACTTGCTCTATAATGTAGCCATCAGCCGAGCCAAAGGAGGCTAAAAGAATGCTGAGTGAAAACATAAAAACCGCCAGAAAGTCAAAAGGACTTTCTCAGGAAGAGTTGGCCGTCAAGCTGAACGTTGTGCGGCAGACAATATCAAAATGGGAGCAGGGAGTTTCCCATAGTTAAAGATACCACACCAAATATGATGAACCCACGCTTATACACTACCAGCTATAATAAACCGCAAGGACAGCAATTTGATGATACTGCTGTCCTTTCTTTTATAAAATTGCAGTACACATAAAAAAGCTGTAAAATGATAAATATATTTGTCCTTGTAACAATTCTCGGACATTTGCCTGTTATACTATCTGCAAAAAGAAAAGGAAGTGATAATATGAAGCATATTTTAATTGTCGAAGATGATAATCTTTTGAATAAAACGCTTACTTATAATTTGGAATTGGACGGTTACACAATAACTTCTGTTCTGAATGCAAGGACAGCCGCTGAATCATTAAAAACAAACATTTTTGATTTGGTATTGCTGGATATAAATTTACCAGACGGAAATGGTTATGACCTATGCCGTCTTATCAAGCCAGAGCATCCTGATACAGTAGTTATATTTCTAACTGCCAACGATCAGGAAAGCAATCAGATACGGGGATATGAAGCTGGTGCAGTGGATTATATCACGAAACCTTTTTCGATTAGTGCTTTGCAGCGAAAAATCAAAGCCATGTTCGCTATGTTGGAGCATCACAAACCAGCTAAGGATATTTACGAGGATGGTAGCTTGTTTCTGGATTTTTCGGAACAATTTGCAAGTTTGAACGGGAAACCATTAGCACTTTCTGCGATGGAATATAAAATGTTGAACCTATTTCTTAAAAATCCGAAGCAGGTACTTACTCGCCAACAATTTTTAGAAAAACTGTGGGATGTTGATGAAAAATATGTAGATGAACATACCCTTACTACTTCTATCAGCCGTATTCGCAGTAAGATTGAAGCGGATGGCGACACATATATCAAAACGGTTTATGGTATGGGGTATCAATGGACAGGAGGCGAAAAGAAATGAATCTGAATAACCTTTCTGCTAAGAAAATTTGTAGACTGGTTAGTGCTGGCATGGTTTTCTCTATGCTGGTAATTACCGGTATTTTCGGCGGTATAATGCAGGATATACGAATTTTTATAGTGGGTGGAACATTGACACTCTGTGCGTTTTTCTGGATTTGGCTATTGGTGCTGATTTTTGGAAAACGCCTTTCTCATTTTACTTCTAATTTGTGCCGGACGCTGGACAACATGATTGATGGAAACGAGGAATTACAAAAGTCAAATGATAGTGAAACTCTTTTTGCCCGTATCAACCACCGCTTAATTCGGTTGTATGAGATTATGCAGAAAAACCGGCACAAGGTAGACATGGAACGACAGGAGCTTCAAATGCTGATTTCTGATATTTCACATCAAGTTAAAACGCCTGTCAGCAATTTGCAAATGGTAACGGACACACTTTTAACAAAGCCTGTTTCAGAAGAAGAACGGATGGACTTTTTACAAGGCATACGTAGTCAGACTGATAAACTGGATTTTCTGTTCCAAGCACTGGTTAAAACGTCCCGGTTGGAAACCGGAGCAATACGATTAGAAAAGAAAGACAGCAGCTTATTCCATACGCTTGCACAAGCCATGAGCAGTATTGTATATGCCGCAGAGAAAAAAGAAATTGCTGTATCCGTGGATTGCCCGGAAAATTTGATAATCTCCCATGACAGCAAGTGGACAAGCGAAGCCCTTTTCAATCTGCTGGACAATGCAGTAAAATACACTCCGTCAGGTGGAAAGATTTCTGTATCAGTGGTTCAGTGGGAAATGTACGTAGAGGTCAAAGTGACCGACACCGGCAAGGGCATTTCAGAAAGCAATCAGGCTGCCATCTTCCGGCGCTTCTATCGTGAGGAAGAAGTACACGATCAACAGGGTGTGGGAATAGGTTTGTATTTGGCTCGTGAGATTGTAACAAGGCAAGGGGGCTATATCAAGGTTGTTTCAGAGCTGAGGCAAGGCTCAGAATTTTCTATTATGCTTCCTGTAAGGTAAGATATAACCACTTTTTTTGAAATGTCCGAGCGTTGTAACATTTCACTCTGATTTTCGATAAAAATTTTTTCTATCTCGGACATTTGTGTAACATTTGTGGTTTACAATGGCTTTATCAACAGATAGAAAGCCTTGAAAGGAGCATTTGAATATGAGCATTTTACAAACAATCGACTTAAAGAAGTATTACGGCACAGAACCAAATATTACTCGTGCCCTTAATGGTGTAAATTTTACTGTGGAACAGGGAGAATTTGTTGCCGTAGTTGGAACTTCCGGCAGCGGTAAGTCTACATTGCTTCACATGATGGGAGGACTTGATACCCCCACTTCCGGCAGCGTGATTGTACGGGGAGAAGAACTCGCAAAAAAGAATGATGATGAATTGACAATTTTCCGCCGTCGTAACATCGGATTTATCTTCCAAAATTATAATCTGGTTCCGATTTTGAATGTATATGAAAATATCGTCCTGCCTGTGGAACTGGATGGCGATACAGTAGACCAGAAATTTATGGACGAAGTTGTGTATATGTTGGCTTTAGAAGATAAACTGGAAAATATGCCGAACAATCTTTCAGGCGGTCAACAGCAACGTGTAGCGATTGCACGAGCTTTAATTACGAAGCCTGCGATTATCCTTGCTGATGAACCGACCGGAAATCTTGATAGCAAGACCAGTGCAGATGTGTTAGGGCTTTTGAAGCATACCAGCGGAGAATTTAATCAGACCATTGTAATGATTACTCACAACAACGAGATCGCTCAACTCGCAGACCGCATTGTACGGATTGAAGATGGTAAAATTGTTGGCTAAAGGAGGTGGGAATTATGAATTATCCTTTTGAAAATGATACCAGTGCAGTAATTAAAAAATTAGCACGAAAAAGTGTGCGTTTTGATAAGAAGAAAAACTTATTTTGCCTTTCGGCAATTATTGTAGCCGTTGCTATGATAATGATGTCGTTGCTCACAGTGCAAAATATCATTTATCAAAATCAGAAAGAAATCGAAGGATTACATCAAGGGATTTTCTTTGACATTACGCAGGACAGTAAAGAAAAGTTGTTAGCAAACGAAGAAGTAAAAAGTGTAGGACTTTCCTGTAATATCAAAACAGTGAAAGAAAATTCTAAAGAACTGTCTCTGATTTATTATGATGATGACATGCTTAGTTTGATTCCTGCCTTTGACGGAAAATATCCAGAGAAAGCAAGTGAAATTGCTGTTACAGATGCCTTTTTTGCCAGTGAAAATAAGTCTCCGGAAATCAACGCCATAGTTCAGTTGAATCTGGATGGTACTTTGAAGAATTATACTATTGTTGGTATTTATCATGATAAAACTTCTACCGCTTATCCTGTTTTTGTTTCACTTGAAAAATGCCGGGAATTACGTGGAAATAACCTGCTTAATGGATATGTTTGGCTTGAAAATGCAGATACCCTTACAAAAGACGAAGCAACAGAAATATTATCTCAAATTTCAGAGGAGACTGGACTGAATAATTGGACAGTCAGCAGTTACTATGATTATGTAAATACAACTTTGTCCTTCAGTAATTATGCGGTATATGGTGTAGTTGCTGCCATTTTGTTTTTAGCTGCCGCACTTGTAATTTACAGCATTTTCTATATTTCGGTTGGACAAAAAGTTGCTGAGTTCGGACAGCTTCGGACAATAGGGGCAAGTAAAAAGCAAATTTATAAAATAGTTCTTAAACAGGGTTATATGCTTGCAGTTCCGGGGATTTTAATTGGTAGTATCATGGGAACGATCATCAGCTATTGTCTGCAATCAAAAGGCTGGTCAGTATTTGCATTTATTGTTTCTCTATGTGGCGCATGCCTTTTTGGAATACTGCTTGTTTATATTAGTGTTCGTAAACCAGCAAAAATTGCAGCGAATACTTCTCCAATTTCCGCCCTGAAAAATCCAGTGGGAATTGTAAATTACCGCACTCACAAAAGACATCGTATTACGCCTGTATATTTAGCGAAAATCAGCTTTTCCAGAAACAGAAAAAAATCTCTATTGACCATTTTATCATTGGGACTGTGCGGAGTTATATTTTTCCTTGCAGCAAGTTATCAGAGTTCTTTTAATGCCGAGAGTATGGCTCGTTATTGGGATATGAAGTACGGAGATTTCAAAATCAGCATTGATTTAGAAAACGAAAGTGAAAATTTGGATGCTCTCTTGCAGAAAGAATATTTTTCTGATTATGTAAAGCGTGTTGGAGATATAGAGGGAGTTAGCAATATATTTACTTATGCTACCGTACCAGTTGATTTCTCAACAGACAATGATATTTCAGATAGCACCTTGATGCTCGGCTATAATGAAAAGGATTTGGCGTCGCTAAATGCAGCGGTTTTGTCTGGAAATATTACTGATGATACAGAATTAGTTGTAAGTGATCCCGAACGTATTTATGATGTTTACCATTGGAAACCTCAAATTGGGGATACTGTGACCTTTAATTTCAAAAATCATAGTGGTAAAACAATAACAAAAGCATTCAAAATTGGTGCAATCACTTCCAGCAATGATGGAATGGGTGGCTATATTTTCAGAATGCCGGAAAATATGCTCAAAGAACTTGCAGGTTATGACTGTACATACGCAATCGAAATACAAGCAGAAGCTGAATATCAGGAGATAATCGAGCAAGAACTCAAATTACTCGTTTCTGACAATAGGGATGTTCGCTTACAAACCCTTCAAGATTTTATTGTAGAACACCAATCAGACAATCGTGCAGGTTTTACATTAGCTTATGCGATTGCAGCCATCTTGTGGATATTTGCGGTCATCAATCAAATCAATCTTACTGTGACAAATCTTTTATCACAGAAACAGGAAATGGGCACACTAAAATCTATTGGTATGACAAATAAGCAGTTGAAGCAAGCATTTATGATGGAAGGTCTTTTTACTACTTTGATTGCATTGCTTATAACTGCTGTTGTTGGAATCCCCGGCGGATATGCAATCGGTATATTTTTGAAAAATGCAGGCATGTCTACGGGATTTGTATTTCCGGTTGTTGCTTTTACTCTTTTTGCTGTTGCTATGTTTATGCTTGAAAGTTTGATGACAATATTGCTTATTCATTCATGGAAGAAGCAATCTGTTATTGCAATAATGCGAAATTGATGATAGAAAGCTTTTCATATCTCGGTCAGCTCCACAATTACATTACTCTGCTGATACAGCCAGTCCGTAAATTCTTTCGGGCTGGCTGTTCCTGTTTTTACAGCCTTTTTTCTCTGTAATACTTCTTTTCATACAGTAAATTTTCACTAGGCTGGTATGGAGTAATTTTACTGTCTATACAGTAAGTTGAAAATACTAATATGGTCTTTTTTCTAACCAAACTTTAAGATAACATCTAATTCCAACATATGCGCCCTGCGAAAGTACGAAAAGCAATAGAAGATTTACTGACAGTACTTTTTTGATTGATTCTCCAAAATAAATGACAATAGCAACACTTGTCAGTATCATTAGTAGAGTAATAACATCCCAACAGTTTTTCTTATATAA
>OLSK01000291.1_pt1 | contig 47517 bp, 39 predicted proteins | sample 1672781 | NCBI WGS metagenome assembly OLSK01 (sample SAMEA3136723, study PRJEB25190) | human gut metagenome | biome: human gut; feature: human-associated habitat; material: faeces | place: Austria | collected 2013 | reverse complement strand
GTTTTTCGTCGATGAAGGCGCGGCTATCAGCGTCGAATCCACAATTGTTCCCTTTTTCAGCATCAGATTGCACTTCTGCAAACTTTCGACCACATTCGTGAAAAAAGCCTCGCCAAGCTGATTCCGTTCGAGGATATGCCGAAAACGCCCGATGGTATCGCCATCCGGCACCTGATTGCTGGAATCCACGCCGCAGAACTGCGAGAACGCACGGCTGTCGATGATTTCATTGCGCGCCGCGTCATCCGCGAGGTTGTAGAGGTGCTGCAGCACATAGATTCGGAGCATCAATTCCAAGTCGTAGGGCTTATTGCCGCGCTCTCCTTTGTAATAGTGCGGCTGCACAATTCCAACCCATTGCGACCACGGAATCAGTTTCTCCATGATTCCCAGAAACTCTTTCTTCTTCGTTGAGGCCTGCCCCAGCTCGTCGCTGATCAGGCTCATCGTCAATTGCTTCTTCACCTCTTTATTATACATCTTTCCCAACCTTTTTGCTGTTCTTTCTTTGTGCGGGATTGCCTTAATATGTTTGCACAATCAAGTTTCAGTAAAAAATTTTCATGGTTTGTGATTCACTTTCTGCTCCAACATAAGGAAACGGTCAAAATCGCTTTCGTACAGGCGATCCTGGATAATCCGATACTTTTCATATTCCGTTTCCGCATGGAGCTTGGCCTGCTCCGCGCTAATCTTGCCGGGGCCTGTCAGCAGTTCGTTTCCGTTAAACTCCAAAAAGCCATCCAGACGCTTCGCCCAGTCTTCCATGCTCATGGGAATCTTGCGCTCCGCCTGCAATTCCGCATAGTCCAGATAAAGAGAGACGATGCGCTCCAGATAGTGCATTTCCTGTTCGCTTAAATAGTTTTTGGCTACCGTCACGTCCGTTTTCAGAATCTTGCCATCCGGCGCATTCTCCCATGTGGTCAGCCCCATATGCTCCTTGTTGGCATCCGCGCGCTCCACGATGAGCTCCGCAGCCGTGTGTCTGTGGACGGCAAAGTGCATCTTATTCTGCACTGTCTGAAAGAACAGGCGTGTCGTCTTGGCGTCCTTATCGTAATCAAACGCCGTTGCGTACAAGTCTGTGACTTTCTGATAGAATTTTCGCTCACTCAGCCGTATTTCCCGAATCTGTTCAAGCTGCCGCTCGAAGTATTCGTCCGTAAACATATGCCCCTTTTTCAGGCGCTCTACGTCCATTGTCCAGCCCTGAATGGTATGGTCTTTCACGATTTGACCCGCCCATTTGCGGAACTGCACGGCACGCTGATTATTGACCTTGAAGCCGACGGCAATGATGGCTTGCAAGTTATAGTGCTTGGTGCTGTAGCTTTTTCCATCCGCGGCAGTTATTAAGTATTTCTTAATAACTGATTTCTCGCGCAACTCACCATCCTCAAAGACTTTCTTCAAGTGCTGATTGATTGCTGCTACGGACACGTCATACAATGTCGCCATCATCTTCTGCGTCAACCAGATATTCTCATTCTCGTAGCGCATCTCGAAGCTAACGTCGCTCTCGCCGGTGGCGGCGACAAAGGTCAGATATTCCGCGGCAGAGCTGCGCAGAGCAAGCTCCTTTTCGCTCTTTCTTGCAGGCACAACACCAGCCTCCTTGCCCTATTTTCCATGATGATTATATCATTTACTGCTTGATTTTTCAACAGTCTATCTGTATCGGTTGTCCGTTTTTCCATGACAGCAATTATTATACGAATAAAGCAGCAGGAACTCACCTGTCCCTGCTGCCGTTCCCCTCCGCCCTTATCCTATCATTTCTTCTCGCACAACCTCCTCTATCCTTCCGCGAATCATCTCCATCCTCTTTACCCACTCCATCTGCCCATTTCCCTTCATCTCCTCATCCACGCCTTCTACCTCCGCCATCTCCCGAACAAGCACCTCCACCCGCTCCTCGCACTCCTTCTGCACGGATTCCAGCAGCGCCGCCAGTTCATCCGCCCAAATCAGCCTAACGTACTCGTGCGGATGCTTTTCCTGCAAATAGCGCTCATACAGGGATGCCCATTTGCCATTGGGCGACCTGTCCGCGAGCATACAGGTAGGAAAGTAGTAGTCGCCCACAAGGGTGTAGTGAATGCCGTTCTCCATAATTTCGGCAGGCAGTTCGTTCGTCATCGTCGTTTTCATCAAAGAAACCTCCTGTGCTTATTGTCGCCTTGACATTGAACCGCATACACAGCACAGGGGCTAAAATTGCTCCGTTCATGATGACGGGGTTATTTCGGGGTTATTAGGCACTTGTGAAAGTGCCGCAAAGCCTTGTGTCGCAAGGGTTTGCGGTTCGTCGAATGCTTTTCATGGGGTTCAAGAGGCCGGAAGTTCGAATCTTCTCACCCAGACATCGAAGCGATTGAAAAATCGCTTCTTTTTTGTGTTTTACGGGCAATTTGCTTCCCAATATCCGTATAGTTCGACTTTGCTGGCGCTGGGCGCACCATTTCCGGCCTCCTGCGCCCATATGTGCCGCTTTGAGTTTCATTGCCAGTCAGCGTATCTTCACTGTTTCCACCCAGACAATTCCGCATCTGTTTTGCTGTTTTTGAGCGTGTCACGTTTTTCCCTTGCCATGTATCACTTTTCTCGAAAGACACAGCAACCTGTTTCAATAAGAAACTCGCTTATTTCAACAGATTGCCGCCTTTTGTGTATCAAAATATCAAAGTAGCACTTTTTATACACCCCCCCGCATTCAGCACACGCGCATGTACGCACGCACACGCATTGCACATACAAATCACATGCATCTGAAAATAAATGTTACTCTGCTACTCTTAAAATCGCTTTCTACTTTTATCGGTATATCACTTTTTGTAGCAGATTTTCTGATGCTTTCTCCAAGTCTCCCTCTCCGCCCCTCTCCCCTATCTGATACGCAAATTGGTCTGAGTTAGGCCGGTTTTCTGAATCCTGCTTTAATGCAGCAACAGCCGTCCGACGCGATGGTTTGGGAACTATGTCATTCCAGATGGTTCTACTACTGCGCCATCGCCGTTAGTTGCTCAACCTTCTCGTACTTTCTTGCCATACGAATTGCCTCCTGTCGCAGTTTCTATTTTACGGCAGGAGGCCTCTTTTTGCTGTCCACACTATGCTGGACAGTTCATTGTTTTTCTCTTGTTCTTATTTTCCCTCTGTCTCCTCTGCTTTGCACATTTCCTGTTTTTTTGTTCATCGCCCCTTTACTTTTTTCTTTGAAACGATGATATGATTCGTCCATGAAATGCAAGTTTCGTGTATCGTTCCTGCATTTCAAAATACAGAAAGGGTGAAACCCGGATGAAAAAGTGTATTGCGTTGTGCTTGTCCCTGATGATGGTGCTGTCCTGCTGCGGCATGGCTGCCAGCGCCGAGGAGCGCTACTTGGGCGTTATGCTCAGTACGAACGTCATGTCTCTGGACACGAATTTGGCAACCGACGGCGAGTCGTTTGAAGTGATTCCCGACTGCATCGACGGTTTGATGCAGATGGATGCGGACGGTGCTGCCATTCCCGCCCTCGCAGAAAGCTACGACCTTTCGGAAGACGGCAAGACGTATACCTTCCACCTGCGTGATGCCAGGTGGTCGAACGGAACGCCTGTAACCGCGGCAGACTTCGTGTTCGCATGGCGTCGTATCTGCAAGGAAGCCGGCGAATATGCCTACATCTTCGATACCTCCGTCGGCTGCGTGAAGGGTGCTGATGCGATTATCTACGACGGCGCTAATCCTGCAACGCTGGGTGTTTCCGCCCCCCGACGATAAGACGCTTGTGGTGGAATTGGAGGTTCCTGTTTCCTTCTTCCCCTCGCTGATGTACTTCCCCACCTTCTATCCCATCAACGAAGCGTTCTACACCAGCCTGGAGGAGGGCACTTACGGCACCAGCCCGGAAACCTTCCTCTCCAACGGTGCTTTCGTGCTGGAAAGCTACACGCCCGGCACGGCGAACCTGACGCTGAAGAAGAATCCTGATTACTGGGATGCTGACCGCGTGCAGCTGCCAGGCATCAAGTATCAGGTCGTCGGCTCGTCCGACAACGCGCTGACCGCCTTCAAGACGGGTGCGCTGGATGTTGTTACCATCAGCGGCAATCAGGTTGCCAGTGCCAGCAAGGATGCCTCGCTCGCCAAGAGCCTTGCCGTTACCGGTGCAGGCTACATGTGGTATCTTTCCTTCAGCCAGACGGAAAACAACGCGCAGGGCGGTATGCTCGCCAATGTGAACCTGCGTCTTGCTATTTCCAACTCGATTGACCGTGAAGCGCTGGTAGAGGGCTACGTCATGGATGGTTCTCTTGCCACCTACACTGCTGTTCCGCCGCAGTTTGCTGCCAGTGCAACCACTGGTGCGGACTTCTCCGCCGATCAGGATGCCTTTGCGGACATTTGCGGCTATAATCCCGAAAAAGCTGTTGAATACTTCAACGCGGCCGTGGAGGAGCTGGAAACGGATACGTTCACCTTCACCATGATTTACGGCAACAATGAAGGTGACTCGGTGTCGAAGGTTGCGCAAGCGACGAGGTAGAGGAAAATCTGCCCGGCGTGACCATCAACCTGCAGCCGATGACCAAGGCCGAGCGTCTGGATAAGATGCAGAATGACAACTACGATATTGCGCTGACCCGCTGGGGCCCGGACTATGCCGACCCGCTGACCTATTTGGGCATGTGGATTACCAACAACTCCAACAACTACGGTTTCTGGAGCAATGCGGAATACGATCAGCTGATTACGGACTGCACCACGGGCGCGTACATCTCCGATTACGACGCGCGCTGGGAGGCGCTGTTCAAGGCGGAAACCCTCGTCATGCAGGAAGCTGTCATTGCGCCGCTGTTCACCAAGGCAAATGCAAACCTGATTACTGAGGGCGTTGAGGGGATTGATTTCCATCCTGTCGCGCTGAACCGCGTGTATAAGAGTGCCGTCATCAAGTAATCAGTCGTGTGCGATTTTAGAAGAGGCTGAGCCAATCTAAAATCGTATCGAAATCTTCAGGCAGAGCGGTTCTTTTCAGGCAGACCGCTCTGCCTCTTGCATCTGGAAACATTTGAAAAGGGATGACGGATTGTTATGACAAAATACGCGCTCAAGCGAATCGGCATGGCGCTGCTGACGCTGCTGATTATCGTCTTTCTGCTTTTCCTGCTCGTCCGCATCATGCCCGGCAATCCATTTCCTTCAGAGCGCATGAACGCACAGCAGATTGCCAACAAGCGCGCGGAATTAGGGTTGGATGACCCCATTCTAACGCAATTCTGGAATTATTTGACGAAACTGCTGCAAGGTGATTTCGGCAAAGGCACTTCGCTGTACAATGGCGCGCCGATTAAGACGGTGCTGGCAACGTGCGTCTCCAACTCTTTCCGCATCGGTGGATTGTCGGTGCTGCTGGGCACGCTGGTCGGGCTGCTGCTGGGCATCTGCGCGGCGCTGCATCGTGGACGCTTTCTGGATCACTTCTGCACTGTCTTTTCGATTCTGGGCGTCTGCGTTCCCTCCTATGTGTTTCTAATCTTCCTGCAATACAACTTCGCCTATCATCTTCCCCTGCTCCCCTATTTCTTTGACAGCACGAATTTTCTGCGTTCTTCCGTCATTCCCGTGGTGTCAATGAGTTTGTTTACCATGTCCACCATTGCGCGCTTCACGCGCAACGAAATGGTGGAAGTGATTGACAGTGACTACGTTCGCCTGGCAGAATCCAAGGGGCTGTACGGCGGACGGCTGGTGCGGCGGCATGTGCTGCGCAATGCGCTGATTCCCATCGTCACCGTGCTGGCACCGCTGGTGGTTGATCTGCTGACCGGCGCGCTGGTCGTAGAGAAAATCTACGGCATCAACAGCATCGGCAAGCTGATGGTGGATGCCATTGCCGGCGAGGGCGTTGACTACAACTATGTGCTTGCGCTGGGGATTCTGTATTCGTCGCTCTACATTGGCATCATCTGGTGGTAGACATTCTCTACGGCGCGCTGGATCCCCGGATTCGCGTATCGGCCAAGGGAGGTGCAAACGAATGAAACAGTTAGAAACCTGCCCGCCGGTGCAGGCAGCGGAATACGTCCCTGTCGCCGGGGACTTTGCGCAGTTGGAGCAGGCAGACATTGCGACCGACACCAACTATGCTTCCCAAGGCTACTGGAAGGGTGTCGCAACGCACTTTGTCCGCAACAAGCGCGCCATGATTGGACTGATTCTGGTACTGCTGATGATTTTTCTGGCGTTCGTCGCGCCGCTTTTCAGCGGATATGCGTATGACAAAATCGTCACAGCGCTCAATGCCAAGGGACGCAAGAAGGCCGCCGTCGGCATCAGTCCGCGTGTACCTGCCATCCACGAGATGGTGACGGGCGAAGCTTACGACGACATTTATGCCGATAAAACGTTTCTCTTCGGCACGGACGACCTCGGCCGCGACCTCTGGACACGGACGTGGTACGGCGCGCGCGTATCGCTGATGATTGCCTTCGTCACCATCATCATTGATATGCTCATTGGCATGAGCTACGGGCTGTTATCCGGTTACTTCGGCGGACGTGTAGACAGCATCATGCAGCGCTTCGTCGAAATCGCCAACAGTATCCCGCGGCTTGTGATTGTGTCCGTGCTGGCGATTTTTATGCCCAAAGGCATCGGTCTGGTGATTGTAACGCTGCTGCTGACCGAGTGGATTGGCATGAGCAAAATCGCCCGCGCAGAAATGCTGAAGATGAAGGAGCAGGAGTATGTTCTCGCCAGCCGCACACTGGGTGCAGGCAACGGACACATTATCTTCAAGGAGATTCTGCCCAACACCATCGGCCCGATTATCACGCAGGTGATGTTCTCCATCCCGACTGCCATCTTTACCGAGGCGTTTCTGAGCTTCGTGGGCGTCGGCATTGTGCTGGCGCTGCTGATGCTGGGCTTCAACTTCATCGGCGACGGACTGCGCGAGGCGCTCGCGCCCAAGCTGGAAGACATGTGAAAGGAGAGGATTCAAGATGTCAGCAAAGACCATTCTGCAAATCAAGAATCTGGATATTTCCTTCCGCACGAACGCCGGCGTGGTACATGCCATCCGCGGCATCAATCTGGATTTGCAAAAGGGCGAAACCGTCGCCATCGTGGGCGAATCCGGTTCGGGAAAATCCGTAACGATGAAAGCCGCCGTCGGCTTGCTGGACAGCAACGCCACCATCAACAGCGGCGAAATCCTGTATACATACGATGACGGGCACGGACAGGACAAAACCGTTGATTTGCTGAAATTGAGCAAAAAGCAGCTGCGCACGGAATACAACGGTCAGCGCCTCGCGATGGTATTCCAAGCCCCCATGACGAGCCTTGACCCCACGATGACCATCGGCAAGCAGATTATGGAGGGCATGCTGCTGCACAAGCACATGCCGAAGGACGAGGCGCGCACGAAAGCCCTGCAGCTGCTGGAACTGGTGGGCATCACCGATGCTGAAAAGCGCTTCCGCAACTATCCGCACCAATTTTCCGGCGGTATGCGGCAGCGCGTCGTTATCGCCATTGCACTCTCCGCCGAACCGGACATTCTTATCTGCGACGAATCCACCACCGCACTGGACGTGACAATCCAGAGCAAAATTCTCGACCTCATCAAACAGATTCAGCAGAAAATGCACCTGTCCGTCATTTACATCACGCACGACCTTGGCGTCATCGCGAAGGTGGCGGATTATGTGAATGTGATGTACGCTGGGAAAATCGTCGAAGTGGGCAATGTGGAGGAAATCTTCTACGAGCCATGCCATCCCTACACATGGGGTCTTTTGTCCGCCATGCCGGATTTGGAGACGGCTGATGACCGCTTGTACTCCATTCCGGGCAGTCCGCCCAACCTCCTGCATGAACCGGTCGGCGATGCCTTTGCCGCGCGCAACCGCTTCGCCATGGTCATCGACAAGAAGGCAGAACCGCCGCTGTTCAAAGTTTCCGAAACCCATTACGCCGCCACATGGCTGCTCCACCCGGACGCACCCGCCTTTGAGATGCCGAAGGAATTGAAGGAGCGCCTTGAACGGGCGAAGAAGGAGGCTGCCAAGTATCTATGAGCGAGCCGCTATTGAAAGTAGAAAATCTTGTTCAGCACTTCCCTGTCTCCCGCACCTACACGGTCAAGGCCGTCAACGGCGTGTCCTTCAACATCTATCCGGGCGAAACCTACGGGCTGGTCGGCGAATCCGGCTCCGGCAAGACGACCATCGGGCGCAGCATCATCCGCCTGTATAACCCGACGGACGGTCGCATCACCTTCAACGGCAAGGTGATTTCCGGCGCGCTTGACCGCAACACGCGCAGTATGCTCCGCTCGGATATGCAGATGATTTTCCAAGACCCGATGGCGAGTCTGAATCCGCGCAAGAAGGTCGGCGACATCATCAGCGAAGGCATGGACATCCACCACCGCTTCGCCAATCGGCAGGAGCGCGAGGAGAAAATCAGCGAAATGCTTAAGAAAGTCGGACTTTCGCCGGAGCACGCTGCCCGCTATCCGCACCAGTTTTCCGGCGGTCAGCGTCAGCGCGTCGGCATTGCCCGCGCCTTGATTATGAACCCCAAGCTGATTATCGCCGACGAGTGCATTTCCGCATTGGAAGTGTCGATTCAGGCGCAGGTGGTGAACCTGATGAAGGACATTCAGGCGGAAACGCAGTGCGCGTACTTGTTTATCGCACATGCATTGAGCATGGTGAAGTACATATCCGACCGCATCGGCGTGCTGCATTTGGGCTACATGGTGGAATCCGGTACGAAGGAGGAGATTTTCTCCCATCCGGTTCATCCGTACACCAAGAGCCTGCTGTCCGCCATTCCCCACCCCAATCCCGTGGTGGAAAAGCACCGCGTTGCGCTGACCTACAACTACGCCACCAGTGGCATTGATTACGCCAAAGGAACGGAGCATTCCGTCGGCGGCACACACACCGTGCTTGCGACGGATGAAGAGTTTGACGCGTGGACGAAATAACGTGCTATCGCCTGAACACGCCATTTTGACTTCACAAAAACAGCAGCAGAGACGCTTGTCGCCCCTGCTGCTGTTTTAATTTTGGTATTATTCTATCCCATTCACCACATGCTCCGGCCGTTTTCCCGCCAGCGCATCCGCAATCTGCCGTGCGCACCCCTCCGCCATCCGCAGCCTTGTCTCCTGCGTGTTCGTGCCGATGTGCGGGGTCAGCACAACCTGCGGCAGCATAATCAGCTGCGGCGGAATGTGCGGTTCATCCGGGTACACGTCCAGCCCTGCGCCGCGCAGATGCCCCGATTCCAGCGCATCCACCAGTGCGTCGCAGTCCACAATCGCCCCGCGCGCCGTGTTGATGAGGATGCTCCCCTGCTTCATTCGCGCCAGCGCAGAACGGTCAAGCAGTCGGCGCGTCTCCTGCGTCAGCGGGCAGTGCAGGGACAGCACGTCAGACTGCGCCAGCAGCTCCGGCAGGGGCACGCTTTCCACCTGCGGGTGATTCACTCCGTGCCGGCTGTACCCGATGCAGCGCATTCCGAACGCCGCCGCGATTTCCGCCGTCCGCTTGCCGATGCGCCCACAGCCGAGGAGACCCAGCATCTGCCCGCGCAGACTGCGCCCCATGCTTCTGCCCATGCCGAACAGGTTTTCCGGCGCTTCCTCTCGCGCGCGGAGGCTGTTTTCCCCAATTCTGCGCGAAACTGCAAGCATCAGCCCGATGGCGAGCTCCGCCGTGCTGTCCGTCACGGTGTCGGGCAGGTTCGTGACCGGTATGCCGCATTCCGCCGCTGCGCGCACGTCCACGCCGTCATAGCCCGCGCCATAGCCCGCGATAATGCGCAGCTTTCTCCCCCTGCGGATGATTTCGCCCAGCAGCGCGCCGCACGCAACGACCGCATCCGCCGCCGGAATCAGCGCCGCAAGTTCGTCCGTCGAGAACTGCATGAGCGGCTTCGGAATCACAATTTTCTCTCCCGAAAGCAGCGAAAATCCCTCTGCCGGGATGCCGTGCGTCACCAGAATCGTTGCCATAAGCTGCTCCTTTCAAAAAAAGCGCCCGTCATGTGACGAGCGCCATTGCTTATTCTTCAAATACCGTTTCGGCTTCCGTGAAATCCGGGTCAGCCGCCGGCATGTGGTCGCAGACCATGATGAGCGCGTCTTCGCCATTGTCGGCATAATAGCGCTTGCGAACGCCAAGCTGCACAAAACCGAGCGACTTATAGAGGTTCTGCGCGATTTCATTGCTGCGGCGGACTTCCAGCGTCGCGTATGCCGCACCGAGGTTGGAGAGGTATTGCAGCAGCCCGTGCGTCAGGCGTTTTCCCGTCCCTTGCCCGCGGTGTTCCTTTAGCACAGCGATGTTGGTGATGTGGCTCTCATCGAGGATGACCCACGCACCCGCATAGCCGATGATTTTCCCGTCCTGCTCCGCCACGAGGTAGCGTGCAACAGGATTCTTCATGTCGCTGACGAACGCGTCGCGGCTCCACGCATCGACAAACGTGCCGATTTCCACGGCATACACGCCGTCCACGTCGTCCATCGTCATCCGACGAATCGTGATTTCAGGCATGGAGACCCTCCGTCAGCTTCTTGTTGAGCGCGGCGTTCGGGGCGCGCAGGTAGAGCGGCATGAGCGTCAGGTAATCAACCGTTTCCGTCTCCAGCGACGCAAGGTACGCCACTGCTGCCGGACGCAGGAACGCCTGATGCGGCTGCGCAAACGTGGCAGCATCCCCCAGCAGGGTTTGCAGCTTCTGCCGATGCACCGGCATACCGTCGCCGAGGAATAGGAAGCGGTCGCCGAATCGGCTGATTTCCGCCACATAGTCCTCAACCTTCATCGGCGTGTCAGCCATCAGCCGATTCGGGCGATTTTCTCCCGCGGAGAACGCTGCGCCGTACACCTGCCCAGCGCGCGCATCCTGAATCGGGCAGACGACACCGCTGAATCCGCTGATGCCCGCCGCCATTGCTTCCAGCGCGTTGACCGCGACGCAGGGCTTCCCCGCGCCGTGCGCCAGCCCCTTCACCGTGCTGACGCCGAGCCGGACGCCCGTGAACGACCCCGGCCCGACCACGACAGCCAAGCGATCCATGTCCTGAATCGTCAGCCCCGTGGACTGGAAGGCGTTGTCAATCATGGGCAGCAGGTTGACCGAATGCGTCTTGTGGTTCATGACGGCGCACTCATGGCGAATGCCGTCCTCCGTCAAAATCGCCACGCCGCACACCGGCCCGGATGTATCCACAGCAAGCAGCTTCATTGTTCTTCCTCCAAGGATATTTCACGGAATCCGCCCATCGGAGTAATGGTCACATCGCGTGTCGTTTCGTCCACCGGGGTCAGGCGGATGGCAAGGTGCGTTTCCGGAATGGCTTCGGGGCACTGGCTGGGCCACTCAACCACCGCCACGCCGTCGCCGCCGAGGAACTCCTCCATGCCCATTTCGTACAGTTCCTCGACGCTGTTCAGCCGATACCAGTCGAAGTGGTACAGGGGAATTCGCCCGTCGTCGTAAACGTTGAGGATGGTGAACGACGGGCTGGTGACGGTTGCCGTCACGCCGAGCCCCTGCGCCAGTCCGCGCGTAAACTCGCTCTTGCCCGCGCCCAAATCGCCCCACAAAAGAAGCACATCCCCCCTCCGAATCTCTTTCGCCAGCCTTTTCGCCAGTTCGCGTGTTTCATTGGGAGAATGTGTTCTCATAGTTATGTTCCTTCCTATTATAAGGAGGCGCAAGGGGCGTTGCCCCTTGACCCCACCAGAGACGCTGTCTCTGGACTCTGCAAGGGAGTTCCTCCCTTGACCCTTTTTCGCGATTGAGTTGTGCGCGCTTTCATGCTGTGTCCGCGTGTTTATTTTCTTTACTTCCGGACGTGCAGCATCGGCGACAGCCGCTTATACAGCACAAAGGTCAGCAGGCTCAGCACAAAGCCCTTCAGCAGATTGAACGGTGCCGTCACATACAGCAGCACCTTCCATTCCGTATCCACGAACGGCAGTGCCTTCTGCGCCATGCCGATAATCGCTTCCATGTCCATGTGGAACGCGGTCATGTAGAACGGAATCATCATCTTCCAGTTCACCAGCACCGACACCACAATCATGCACAGCGTGCCGACCGCCATGCCGACCAGCGCGGTTTTGCGCGTCTTGTGCTTGCGGTAAATCAGCGACGCGGGCAGGATGAACGCCGCGCTCATGATGAAATCCGCCAGCTCCCCAACATACATGCTCGACGAATACGCCAGACGTGACAAGTCCTTAATCAGCAGAATCGCCAGACCCGGCAGCGGACCCATCGAGAACGCGCCGAGCAGCGCCGGAAGCGTACTGAAGTCGAGCTTGTAGAACGCGACAATCGGGATTTCCAGCGGGAACAGGACGGCGGACAGTGCGCCCAGAATGGCGATGCGCGTCATGTACTGGACAGAGAGATTGGAACGGGTTTTCTGCTTTGTCATAGGACAAGCCTCCTTAAAAATATGCACGCCCCTGAAGCAGGTTCGCTTTTCAGGGGCGGAACATCTCGGAACTTCGGCATACTCGCCGAAATTCCGCGCATATTTCCAGCTTTCCTCTCTCATCCAGACTATACTGTTGGCACCGGAATTGACTTTCGTCTCACCGGCTCAGCCTTCCTGCCCATTGCGGTGCGGAAGGGTCGCGGGCTGTACCGCCAGTAGGGAATTTCACCCTGCCCCGAAGAAGCTCCAAGTGGCTTGTGCAGTTGTTTCGCGCGTTTCAGCAAAATCTGCCGCCCGCGCCATCGTTATGATAGCACAGGCGGCAGTCCTTGTCAAGATTTTGCCGAAATTATTTCATTATTCCAGCCGCAGCACGGCCGCGCCTTCCGGACGAATATCCAGCACATTGCAGCAATGCTCCCCAAACGTGCCCTCCATCGTCTCGATGAACTGACTCAGCAGCTTGTCCGGCACGAAGTTCAGCGTCGTACCAGCAAATCCGCCGCCGTGCACGCGCCACGCGCCATCCTTGTCCAGCATCATGTGTTCCGCCATCGCCAGCGCAAGCGACAGGCTCTGATCCTTCGGGTTCGCATAGACGTTTTGCAAATACATATACGACGACCGACCGGAGCAGATGATTTCCCACAGGAACGCGAACAGGTCGTTGCGGTCAAGCGCCGCCACCTGACGAACCACGCGCTCGTCCTCTTCAAAGAAGTGCATGGCACGCAGCAGCGCCCGGTCGCTCACCTTGCCGCGCAAGGTCGGCAGCGCCTGATAGAACTCCTCCGGGCGCACACGGCGCAGGTACGGTTCATTGAACAGTGCCGCCACCTTCTTCATTTCCGCCGGAATCGCCGCGTAATCGTCCGTCAAATCAGCGTGATTGCCGCCCGTCGCCACCACGACCAGCGAATAACCGTACTTGGCAAAGTCGAAGTGCATCGGGCGCACATCGGGGTCATCATGCTTGAAGTCCACCGTCACCAGACCGCCAGCGGAAGACGCCATCTGGTCAAGCAGACCGCTGGGCTTGCCGAAATACACGTTTTCAGCGTACTGGCTGATTTTCGCGCGCGTCTTGTAGTCGATGGTGAAGCCATTGTAGAGCGCGTCGAAGATGGCGCACGTCATCACCTCGAACGCCGCCGAGCTGCTCAAGCCGCTGCCGGACATGACGTTCGACGTCACCGCCGCGTTGAAGCCGCCGATTTTGTAGCCCAGTTCCGCCATCCGTGCCGCCACGCCGCGCACCAGCGCATGGGTCTTCCCCTTCTCCTTTTCAACGACATCAAGGCTGCCCAAATCCACCTTGATGGCAGGATAGCCGTCGGAGTGGATTTCCACCATCATATCGTCGCGCGCGGAAACCGCCGAAAGCGTATCCAGGTTGATTGCCGCTGCCAGCACACGCCCGCGGTTGTGGTCGGTGTGGTTGCCGCCAATTTCCGTGCGTCCGGGGGCGCTGATCATCAGCACTTCGCGGTTCTCGTGAAACAGCTCTTCATGCCGTTTGAGCAAACCAATATAGCGTCCCGTCTGCTCCACCAGCATACCGTCGCGGCGGCCGTACAGGTGCATCAGGCGTTCCATCACCTCAGGCGATTTTAGGTTGCGGATCATCGTGGCGTACTGATTCATGTTTGTTCCGTCCTTTCATTCAATGGATGGTTTCTTGAATGGTTTGCGTATGTATATACTATTTTCAAATGAGAATGCGCCAAGGCGCGAGCAGATGGTGCAGGTGAATGCAGGAAACAGCATTACTTGTCAAGATGCCATGCGTTGTCATAGGCGTTTTGCCAGATGCTGACCATCTCGTCGATGCCCAGCGCCTTCACCTGCGCGCAGAAATCTGCCCACGTTTCATCATTGAGTTCCACGTCACCCGCAACAAACCACGCCATGCGCGTTTCTGCATAGGTGCTGATGCCGTTTTGCAGCTCCGTGACACGGTTCATCTGCTCCTGCGTCAGGTAGAGCAGCGGCATTGCACGCTTTTCCCAATGCCGGACGCGCGCCAATTCCGCTGCCAGTGCGTGCGTTGCGTCATCATCCATCTTCATCTGAATTTCCGCACTGGCATAGGAGGGCATCGAGGTTGTCCAAATGGTGTTCGTGCCCTGCATGGCGACAACTTCCTCCGCCGTACGGGCATACGCCCATGTGCCATCGTCGTTCCAGTCGTAGTCCTCGCCTTCCTTGCCGACCTGCGCCGCCAAGAAGCCCTCGTCCGTGTAGAGGTAGTCAACCCATTGCAGCAGTTTTTCCGGCTCTGCGCAGGTGGATGAAATCGCGAACGTGCCGCGATAGAGGTCGCCGGTGAAATCACGGTAAACCTGCTGACCGTTGTACAGCAGTGGATCAAGCGCGATATACTCCGACGCGAGATTCACGCCGACCACGTCCTGCGGCGTTGCACCGAAGAACGCGCCATACTTCGCCGTTTCGCTGCTGCTGGAAGATGACGAGGACGTTGCCGCCTCCACCAGCCGCATGGCCATAAAGCCCTGCGAATCCAGCAACCCCTCAGTGTACAGCTCGTGCAGCCACGTCAGGAACGCGCGGTTTTCCTCCGTCGTCAGCACTTCTCTGATTTTTCCATTCTGTTCCGTCAGGTAGTAATCATCCGCATTGATGCCGAACGCGTGCGCCAAGAAGCGCAGGTCCCACATGCTCACGAAGGACAGCGGGATTTCGTCGTTGCGGCTGCCATTCTGGTTCATGTCGCGGTCGCGGAATTGACGAAGCACCTCCGTCAGTTCCTCTGCCGTCGTCGGCACGCCCATTTTCAAGCGGTCAAGCCACGTCTTGTTAATCCACATGGTATTGTTCGGCGTCAGTTCGTTGATGCTCGGCAGTGCGACAATCGCGCCATCGGGCAGCGAAACGGCTTCCATCCATTTCGGATTGGCTTCCAGCAGCGCCCAGACGTGCGGCGTGTACTCCGCCAGATACGGGCGCAGGTCAATCAGCTTGCCCGCTTCATAGAACGCCAGCGTCTCCTGCGGGGTCAGTTCCGCCTTGAAGAACATATCCGGCATGGCAACCTCGCCCGCCAGCATTTCCGTTTTCGCCTCCGTCCATGCCTCTCGGCTGACGTATTCGGTAAAGGAGAAGGCAATCCCGGTTTTTTCCTGCATTGTTTGGAAGAATAAGTTCGTATCCCAGTCATGCTGCGCTTCCGTGCTGCTGGAGGACGACGCAGCTTCCAAGCCGGCAAGCATAATCGGCGCTTCGGCGGCGAAAGCTGTCGGCAGCGCCATTGCTGCCATCAGCACGAAGATTTGCAGAATCGCAAGAAGTTTCCGCACAGTTTTCCTCCTTCAATCAGACGGGCATCTACCGCGTCTATCTGTCTGTGCTTTATTATAGACCAATTTCACCCGTTTGACCAGTCTTTTTTCACAAAAAAAACGAAATATCTGCTTTTTTTCGTAAACCGCCTCTCTATTCAGTGATGAAAAATATTTCCATGCAGATTTTTTTCATTTTCGGGGCAGGATGGAAAGAGAAATATGGGAGGCGTGGCAGGCATGAAGAAAGAAAGGCATTGGGTGCTTCCGGCGATTTGGGCGATTTTGCTGATGCTGCTGCTCGGCGGCGTGGTTTGGGCGTATCAGGCGTTTTCCGTGGCGGATTGGCAGTCACTTGACCCATCCCGCCTCACGTCGCTCGCCCAGACCGGTGCCATTCACGATAAGAACGGCGATTACGTCACCTCACTTGTCGGCAAGGAGAACCGCACGGTCATCGACACGTCGCGTCTGCCCGCGCACGTCGTGAATGCGTTCCTTGCTGCGGAGGATTTGCGCTTCTACAAGCATCCGGGCTTTGACATCACGCGCATCATCGGCGCCATGCTCACCAACGTCCGCGACGGCGCGTTCAGTCAGGGCGCATCCACCATTTCCCAGCAGCTGATTAAGCTCTCCCACCTGTCCAGTCAGAAGACGATTGCCCGCAAGCTGGAGGAAATTCACCTCGCGCTGCAATTGGAAAAGCAGTACACGAAAGACGAGATTCTGGACATGTACCTGAATTTCATCTACTTCGGGCAGGGCGCATATGGCGTGCAGGCGGCGGCAGAAGTCACGTTCGGCGTCGATGCGGCGGACTTGACCCCTGCGCAGGCAGCCTCCCTCGCTGCTGCCATCAAAGCGCCATCCGCGTACAGCCTGCAATCCGCGCCGGAGAGCAACCGCGAGCGCCGGGAGTATATTCTGTCCATCATGCTGGAGGAAAATATGCTGACACAGGCGGAATACGACGCGGCAATGGCGGAGGAACTGACCGCCCGCGGCGCGCCGCAGGTGCAGACAGATTACGGCTGGTTCGTCGATGCCGTGCTGGATGAGGCCGAAAACCGGCTGGACGTGAGCGCCGAAACGCTGCTTGCGGGCGGCTACCGCATCGATACGACGCTCGACCCGGACATGCAGCGCATCATGGACGAGCAGTACCTGACGGATGTCTTTCCCGCCGACAACAAGGACGGCACGCCCGTGCAGGCTGCATCCGCCGCGGTGGACACAAGCAGCGGGGCAGTGCGCGCCATTGTCGGCGGACGCAAGTACGTCACCCGCCGCGGATTGAACCGCGCGACCCAGCTGCGCCGTCAGCCCGGCAGCGCACTCAAGCCGCTGGCGGTCTATGCCCCCGCGATAGAATCCGCCGGATGGACGTGTGCCAGCGTAATTCTCGATGCGCCGACCGCTTTCGGCACTTACAAGCCGCGCAACGCGGGCAATGCTTACTACGGGAACGTGACCGTCCGCACGGCGCTCAAAAACAGCCTGAACATCCCCGCCGTGAAGGTGCTGCAAGCCATTGGCGTCCAGACTGCGCAGCGCTATCTGCGAAGCGTCGGCATTGAGCTGGATGAACGCGACGCGAATCTCTCCCTCGCCTTGGGCAGCATGACCTACGGCACATCCCCCGTGCAGATGGCGGCGGCGTACGCGCCCTTTGCCAACGGCGGAACATACTACGCGCCGTACTTCATCGAGCGCATCACCGACCGTGACGGCAATGTCATCTACGAGCGCGAAACCACCGGCACGCGCGTGCTGTCGGCGCAGTCCGCGTATCTGATGACGAGTCTGCTCAAAACCGTCATTTCTTCCGGCACGGGCACACGCCTCTCCAGCGCGGGGACACCTGTCGCGGGCAAAACCGGCACGGTCAATGAAAGCGGCGGCGGCAACCGTGACGTGTGGATGGCGGCGTACACCCCGGAATTGTCCACCGCCGTCTGGATGGGCTACGACGAGCCGGACGCGGCGCACCGCCTGCCCAACCGCGTCTCTGGCGGCACGAATCCCGCTTCACTGGCGCGCAATTTTCTCCGCGCGTGGTACACAGAACGCAAGAAGCCCGATTTCACCAAGCCCAAGGGCATCGTCAGCGCGGACATTGACAAGAAGGCCATCGAGTGGCGCGGCGAACCGATGCTGGCCACGTCGCTCACGCCGAGCGCCTACCGCCTGAATGAGGTTTTCCTCGACGGCACACAGCCGAAGAAGAAGAGTGACGTGTGGAATGCGCCCGCGTCCGCGAAGTCCTTCTCCGTTTCGCATTCTGACGACGGGCAGCCGCTGCTGGTCATTCAGGCCAGTGATGCCGCCGTCTACCGCGTTCAGCGCGACGCTGCCGGAGAGAGCTTCATCCTGACTGAGCTTCGCGCCGCCGCGGGCGAAACACTCTACTACACCGACAACCGCGCCCAGCCCGGCGTAACATACACATATCGCGTGATTCCCGTGCACGCGGAGCTGCTGGACAATGGCATCCTATTGGAAGGAACGCAGAGCGTGCAGGTGGCGCGGGTGGAGAAGCCGAGTGCGCTGAGCCGGTGGTTCAGCGGGCTTTTCCCCCCAAAGCCGGAGGAAAAGCAGGAGGAAGAACTGCCTGCATCGATTTTTGCCCCATAACAAAATGCGCCGCCGCACCGTAATTTGCTTTCCGGTGCGGCGGTGTTTTGTTATGGATATTCTGCTTTGGGACGCAGGGCTTTCCGTTCGCCCCCGACACTCCTTCGGTGCCGTCACTTTTAGGATTCGCCCAATCCTTGCGCGGCGTTTCTTTGCTTACTGCGCAGCTTCCGCCATGTCCGCTAAATCACCCTGCGGCAGGATTTCCGTCACTTCAAACGGGACATTGTTGCCGGTGAAGTAGAACATTAAGTCCGTTGTGTTCTGGCAGTTTTCCAACTGCGGCGTCGGGAAATAGCGCACATGCAGGCACGAAACGCCGTTCTCCATGCTCGACATCACCAGAATCGGCGCGCCTTCATCGTACAGCAGTACATACATGGCATTGGTGCGTTCGTTCAAGTCAAGGTACAAGTGTTTCTGCGTGGCTTGGTTCATAATCAGCGAGTAGCGCGCGTCGATTTCTTGCATCAGTTTCTGGAAATTCTCCACTTCCGTCTTCAGGGATTCATCCGGCGTATCCGTCTCACTCGTTTCGTCCGTGAAGAGGCTGTCGCTTTCCTCATCCTCGTCCTCTTCCTGCTGATACAACGTCCGCACGCCCGCGTTGTATTCGTCGTACATGGCAAAGAGTGTCACCATGCGATACATTTCCATTGCCCACGAGCAGGTTACCTCGTACAGCACCTGCGGCGCTTCTGAACGGTAAGTCAAACGGAGTATCTGCGCCATCGACGATTCCATCAATTCAATACGGTAGATGCTGCGCGGCGACTGCCCCTCATGCGCGTATGCCGCCAGCTTCGCCACATCCTCGTCGCTGATGCCCCACGTTGTCTGCAAATAGCGGCTTTCAATCAGTTCATCCAGCGCATTGCCAACCTCTGCCAGACGCTCGAACGGCACAGGCTCGCCCTCGTCGCCGAACGGATCCTCCGTAAAGGGATACGCCGCAACGCCCGCCAAATCCACCGCCGTGCAGGCAAATTCGGGCATTTGCTGCGCTGCGAACCACGCCGTCACTTCTTCAGCGGATTTGCACGCCGCCAATTCATCCGAGAGCACCGGCGTGCAGTACATCTCGTTCACCGTGCCATCGCTGATCCAAAAGCTCATCATCGGCAGCGCATCCGAGTACAGAGCGATATACATGCCCATTTCAGGCTCGCCGTCCGGCTTGGGATACTGCGTCGAGCGCGCCATTTGGTTCAGCATTTGCTTGCCATATGTATCCTGCTGCTCCATCAAGATGCGCTGCGGCATCAGCTGAAGCACCCTGCGCTGCTCCGGCGTATCGGTGTAATCCGGGTTATCGCCGATGAAGCCTGCCAGCAGCGTTTCGCCCGTGACATAGTAGACGGCGGATGGCATCGTGCGGTTTCCCGCGCGCAGGCGATTGACAATCTTCTGTTCCTCGGTGATAGCGGCGTCCGTGTCGCCCACCAAATCGGTCACAATGCGGTCGCTGCGCAGGAGGATATCCACACGCTGGCACAGTTCCAGCATATGGCTGATGTTCGTGTTGTTATCCGTCGTTTCTTCCGCCATCGCCATACCGCTGAGCATCATCAGCAGGGCAAGCAGAATTGCAAGCATCTTCTTCATGGGGTTCTTCCTTTCTTTATTTCCCATTTCATTTCCCTTGCAGGATTATTCCAGCACAATTCCCGGCACCTGCGCATTCAGCAGCGCCGCCAAGTCCTCGTTCGTTTCGCACGCGCGAAGCTGCTCCGACGGCATCCAGACAACATGCGCGCGCATCATGCCGTTCTGCACCCGCCACAGCATTTGAACCGGCGCACCCGTCTCCGGAATCAGCACAGTCATCCCCCAGCCTTCTTCCTCCGTCGTCACGCCTTCCGCAGTGCCATGCCGCCGCATGTACTCCATAATGTGTGCGCTAATCCACTGCTGACTTTTCTCTTCCTCCGGGTCAATGATTGCCAGCTGATTCATCGCCATCTCTGCCGGATAGTACAGCCACGAAGCCTGAATGCCCGCATCCGCATATTCCGGCGGAATTACCAGACTTTCGCACACTTCCGGCTTCAATCTCACTTGAAGCAGATATTCCTTGCCGTTCAGCAGGTCGCCGCCGTCCCCATCATACACAATGTAGTTCCGCAGAATTTTCTCCGCCGTGTCGCCAAATATGACATCCGAGCGAACCCAATCCAGCGTGTCCGGCAGATTCGCTGTATCCCACGAGTACGCTTTGTCTCCCCATTTGTGCAGAATATCTTCCTTCGTGTACCGCGGCACATGGGCAGAATAGTCGTTTTCCTCCGCACCTCCCGAAATTTCCACGCAAATCAGCGCGTCCGGCGCAAAGCACAGCAGCAGTGACAGCGTATGCGGCTGATTCGTCACCGTCAGCATTTCATTGTTGCGAAGCGTCACAGCGCCCCATTCATTGCTCAACGTGTCAGGACAAATCCAGACTTCCGTCGGGCGCGAAACGTCAGCACTGCGAAGTCGGTCAATGTCGCCGATGGTGTCCTCTTTCCGCCACTGCTGCCAATCCACAAAAGCGTCGTTTGACACCATGTCCACCAGCTTCCGCGCCGTCATGATGCCATTGATGACCGCCGTCTGCTCCCACGCATCGTCCTCTTCATCCTGCGGCGCGTACACGCTGCGCATCACCACCGCGCCGTTCATTGCCTGCCACGCCACCACAATGGGCGTACCCGTCCTCGGTCGCAGATACAGCAAACCGCCCGTGTCGTGCGCGTCGCAGGGGTACAGCGCAATCGCCAGGATGTCGAGGAACTTGGTCTCCGTCTTGCCGCACTGCTGCATCTGCGCTTCAAACGCCGTCATCTGCGACGCATCGTAGTCGAGTATGCTGATTTGCACCGCCGTCTCCGCTGTATTCCACGGGACAATGCCCTCCTGCTCGCCGCTCAGCGCCGCCCAGTGCTGCATCTCCTGCGCTGATTGCAGGGCAAGCTGCCGGATGGTGTCCTCGTCTGGCTGATGCGGCTCCGATTCCGCCAGCACCGCCGCGCGGGACAGGTCAACTTCCTCAAATTCGCCTGCGTAGAATTCGCTCAGCTTGTCCGTTGTCAGCTCGGTCGCCTGATGCGCCGCCGGAATCGCCGTCAGGCACACACAGCCGTTTTCCGCGAACCAGCGCACCAGCACCGCGCCATTCTCGCCGTAAGACAGCAGCAGCAGTCCCATTTCCGGCGCATCCCCGGCGTAAAGCAAGTTCGCGGCGGCACTCGTTTCCTGCGCGTCCATCCCGAATTCCGGGGATACCGCGAACGTGCGCTCTACAATCCGCAGATAGGCGTTTTCCGTCTCGTCCGTCGCATCCGTGTCCGCGCTGGCATCCATCATCATCAGCGCAAAAAACAGTACCGACGCCGACTTGTCCGTGCCGTTGACGCTGATGAACGCCTGCCGGGGCATTCCACGGTCAATCGGCTGCGGCGTTTCTGTACATGCCACCTCTGTAATATTGAGCGTGTCCTCAAACAGCCGCCCCCGCTCCTGCGCATCCATCTGCCGCACAAGCTCTATTGCGCGCCCGACCAGCTCGTACTCCCAAGCGTCATCCGGCGCATCCTCCGCCGTCGCCATGCCCAGCATCAGCATCAGCGCCAGCAGCATAGAAATCCATCGTTTCATCATTCTACCTCCTATTTCGCTTAAACGCATCTTTCCTATCAACGTCATTTTGCCATATTTGCGCAAGTTTTGTCAAGCGAACAGGCCCTTTTCTAATGCAATTTTCATCCTAATATGCAAAAAGCCCTGCTTCCACGTCGGAAACAGGGCTGGTAGTGTATATTAGTTGCCGCGGCGCTTCATGAACGAAGGTACACCGTTGGCGTCCGTCGTCGGGCGCTTGGGCTGCTGCGGCTGCACAGAGGGCATCGGGCCGGTTGCACCGCCCGCGTACTGCTGCTGCACAGGCTGCACATTGCCGGTGTAGCCCTGCTGCGCGTAATCCAGCTGCTGGGGCTGATTTCCAAACAGCTGCGGCTGACCATACGCCGGCTGCTGCGGCTGCGCGGGCTGCTGGGGCGCATAATACGCGGGTTGTGCCGGCTGCTGCGTCATCGGCGCTTGCGGAACGCCCATGGTCGGATGGCTGCTGTAGCTGTCGCTGCTGGTGTAGGACGGCGTGTACCCGCCCGTCGCACCGTAGTTGCCGGGCGTATAGCTGCCGGTCGCACCGGTCGCACCAGTCGCACCGGTCGCACCGGTCGCGCCGTAATTGCTGCCATAGAGGCGATCGCGGTTGATATCGCGCGCCGACTTGACCGGCTCACGCGGCGGGAACGGCGTTTTCTCAAAGCCCGTCGCAATCACGGTGATGCGCACCTTGTCGCCCATGGACTCGTCGATGCCCGCGCCGAAGATGATGTTCGCATCGGGATCGGCTTCCTCCATGACGAGGTTTGCCGCTTCGTTGATATCAATGATGGAAATATCCTTGCCGCCGGTGATGTTGATCAGCACCGCGCGCGCACCGCTGATGGACGTCTCCAGCATCGGGCTGGAAATGGCGTTCTTGGCGGCGTCAATCATCTTGTTCTCGCCCTCGCCGTAGCCGATGCCCATATGCGCCATGCCGCCGGATTCCATGACGGTCTTGACGTCCGCGAAGTCAAGGTTGATCAGCGCAGGCACAGCAATCAGGTCGCTGATGCCCTGGATGCCCTGATGCAGCACCTCGTCCGCAATGCCGAACGCCTCGACCATGCTCGTCCCCTTGCTGACGACCTGCAAGAGCCGGTCATTCGGGATAACAACGAGCGTATCGACGCGCTGCTTGAGGTCAGAGATGCCCGCTTCCGCATTGCGCATCCGCTGTTTGCCCTCAAAGGCGAAAGGCTTGGTCACGACCGCGATGGTCAGCGCGCCCTGTTCGCGGGCAATTTCCGCCACGACCGGCGCGCAGCCCGTGCCCGTGCCGCCGCCCATGCCCGCGGTGACAAACACCAGGTCAGCACCCTTGAGTGCACCCGCGATTTCTTCGCGGGATTCCTCTGCGCTGCGGCGGCCGACTTCCGGCACTGCGCCTGCGCCCAGACCCTTGGTGACTTTCTCACCAATCTGGATTTTCGTCTGCGCGCCGGACATCTGCAAAGCCTGCATGTCGGTATTGATGGCGATGAACTCCACGCCGCGCAAGCCGGATTCGACCATGCGGTTGACCGCGTTGCCGCCGCCGCCGCCGCATCCCACGACCTTGATGGAAGCATAATTGCTGGTCAATTGGTCATTCTGAATTTCAATCACGTTGCATCCCCCTGACTCATATGCTCATATGGTATCTTGCCCTGTATGCCGCGTTTTCTTGCAATCAGTAGCCCATCAGCCAGCGGAATGCACGGCTGAACAGCCCCTTTGCACCGCCTTCTGGTGCTTTCTGCTCTTCCTGCGTCGTCACGACGAGGATGGTCAGCCCGACGGCGCTGGAGAAAACATGGCTGGTCATTTTGTTGTTGGTGCGCTGGGCCTCCCGGATGATTCGGTGGAGTTTGCCCGCAAGGAAGTCCTTGCCTCCCTTGTTGAGAATCAAGCCGCCGCCGGTCAGATAGACGTTCGACCACTTGCCAAGCTTCACGCCGCCTTCTTCCAGCGCTTTGTTGATGGCCTCCGCGATTTCCTCCACTTTCGCTTCGATAATCGGGGTCACTTCGTCGCGCCGAACAGTGCGGGCGGGTTCATCCTCCGTCGCGGGAATGACATACGTTTCATCCTGATTGGTGCTGTTGAAGCTGTACGTCTGCTTAATTTTTTCCTCCACGAACGGAAATGGAATATTCAGCTGCTCCGCAATGTCCGCCGAGATATGACCGCCGCCAATGTCAAGGCACTTGTGGAAAATCAGCGCGTCGCCCTCCATCACCATCACATCGGTGCACAGATAGCCAATATCAATGAGCATTGCCGTCTTGTCGCGCTCATCTTGGCTCAGGGCATATGTCGCTTCCCCGGCGACGGTGGAGTAGAACTCGCGGGGCTCAATATCCATATCGCGCAGGCGGTAGGTGATATCATCAATGAAATACTTGTCCGCCGTCACCAGCGCAATCATGGCGGACAGTTCGCGACCCTTGATACCCACGGGCGACAGCGTCTTTTTGCCGTCATCCACGCGGAACCACGCGGGTGCGGAATGAATGATGCGGTCGCCGCCGGATTCTTCCGCCAGCTTGAAGCACGCGCGGACATCCTGCGCTGTAACATGCGGATCAGGCCCGGTTAGCGACACATGCACTTCCTTGACAATCACGCGTGTAAACATGCCCGGCACACCGACATTCAGCTCATGAATGCGGCAGTTGCCGGTTTTCTGCGCCTGATCAATGGCAGTGCGAATCACATCCCGAATTTCATCGGGGTTGTTCCAGCCATCCTGCAAATATCCGCTGTACGGCACAGCGCCGGAGCCAACGATATCACAGCGTTCGCCATTGCTCTGCGCGACCATCGTGACGATTTTGCTGGTTCCAAAGTCAATCGTCGGTACCGTAATCTTCATGAACTCTCATACCCCCTGTTTCCCGGTCTGGCCATTCTGCCGGACGGCTGAAGCCGGGAAAATTGCGGTTCTGACACCCCTGTACCTTGGTTTCTGCCAGCCTGTCAGCAGACGGCTTTTCCCCGCCAGACAGGCGCAGTCACCTATCCAATATACCATTTTTCATTATAAGCCTTTTTTCTCTGGAATGCAAGTGCTTTCGGGCGTTTTGAATGTTTTTCGCCGTCATTTTTATCCGATTTTCATGTTTTGCGGTGCTGATGATGATAGTATTACACCGTCGGCGGCGCATAAACCGGATTCACCGCGTCCGTCAGCGTCAGTGTGCCGCCCGTTTTGCCCATTGCCGAAAGCTCCGTGCGGACGATAAGGAACGCCCGCAGCTTCTCATGCAGCAGCGATGAATCCCCCAGCACAATTTCCATGCCGTCCATCGTCTGCATCCGTATTCTGTCCAGCGAGCTGACATCTAATACGGCAATCTGGTCAAGTCCGCCCATGACGGTCAGCTGCAGCAGCACCTCGGTCACAGCGTCCAGCTGCTTCTGCTGATTGGCAATCAGCTTCTGCCCGATGATCGTCTTTTTGACGCTTAAGCCCTGCACGCGCACCAGTTCCGGATGCGATTCGTTCGCGTTCTGCACCGTGCGCAGGACGTAGCCATGCGCGTCGGTAATTACGCCGATGCCCGATGTAGTCAGGAACGTGACCTCCTGCCGCTCCTTAACTTCGATGCAAATCGTGTCGAAGGATTCCAGAGACACCATCCGGCAAATCAGATACGGATTCTGTTCGATGCGATTGGAAATTTCCTTCTCGTTAATTAACGACGACTGCCCAAGTTTCAATTTGGACAGGCGGATGATTTCCTCCGCGCTGATGCGCGCGTTGCCCGTCACCCTGATGTTGCGGATAGTCAGCACACCCCCGAACAGGAACGCGACAAAGAGAATGGCAAGCGCGAGCGGCACGATTGCTTTCCACACCCGCCGCGTGCGGTGATGGCGCTTCTGCGTTTCCTCCGAGTAGCTGTCTGTGTCCAGTACAGGCGGATGGCTCCACACCGACGCTTCCGGCGGGGGGCTCTGCGGCGGCTCACCCAAATCAGGGGGCGCAGAAGCTGATTCTGCGTCCCGAAACGGCTGATTCCAGAAGGGGTTTGTCGCCCGGTACAGATCCGGTGAGCGTTCCTGACGCAGTTCCGGCGACTGTTCCGGTTCCTCAAACGGGTTTTCTGCTGTCGGATGCTGTGTGCGCCGTCTTCCGCCCGGCGGTGTGCCCGGCTGCCAGTTGTCCTGTGTCACGGGGGTCATTCCTCCTTCCGTGCTGTCCTGATTATGCGTTCGCATGTACGCGGCGGATATCCGCGCCCAAACAGGTCAGCTGTGTCTCAAAATGCTCATAGCCGCGGTCGATGAGCTCCGCGCCATCCACCTGCGTTTCGCCTTGTGCCTTTAGTCCCGCCAGCGTCAACGCCGCGCCACCGCGCAGATCGCGCGCTGTCACCCGTGCGCCGTACAGTTCCGGGACACCGCGGACAACCGCCGTCCGCCCGCTGCATAGGATGCGCGCACCCATGCGGTTCAAATCCCCCGCGTGGGTAAATCGGTTCTCAAACACGTTTTCCACAACCACGCCCGTCCCCTCGGACACGGACAGCAGCGCCAGCATCTGTACCTGCATATCCGTTGGAAATCCGGGATACGGCTGCGTCTGCAGCTGTGCAAACGCTGTCAAACGCTCCGGCGCAGTCAGAATAACGCGTTTTTCTTCCTCGCGCACGTCGCAGCCCATTTCACGCAGCTTCGCATTCACCGCCAGCAGCGCCTGAACCGGCGCGCGGGTCAGCTCAATGGCGCCGCCCGTAATTGCCCCCGCCGTCAGCAGCGTTCCGGCGACAATGCGGTCGGGCATGGGCGACCACTGCACGCCGTGCAGGTGCTTCACGCCCTCAATCGTCATGACCGCGCTGCCCGCGCCGCGGACGCTTCCGCCCATTGCGTTGATGAAGTTCGCCAAATCGACGATTTCCGGTTCGCGCGCCGCGTTGTGGATAACAGAAATTCCCGGCAGCAGCACCGCCGCCATCAGGATATTCTCCGTCGCGCCGACGCTGGGGTAATCCAGATGTACCTCGCCGCTGTGCATATTGCCGCCGTCGCAGTGAATCACGCCGCCCTCCTCGTGAATCACCACGCCCAGGCTGCGCAGTCCTGACAGGTGCAAGTCAATGGGGCGCAGTCCGATTTCGCAGCCGCCGGGATATGTAACCGTCGCCTGCCGGAAGCGCGAGAGAATCGGCCCGAGCAGGAAGATGGACGATCGAATCTGCTTGGACAGCGCATCCGGCATTTCCGTGCGGTTCAGCCCGCCCGCGTCAAGCGTCAGCGTGTGTCCATCACGGCGAATCTGGCAGCCCAGCATCGTCAGGATGTCCGTCATCTTCCGCACGTCGGAAATCATCGGCACGCCTTGCAGCACCACCGTTTCCTCCGTCAGCACCGAAGCCGCGAGAATGGGCAGCGCCGCGTTCTTCGCGCCATCGACGCGAATCGTACCCTCCAGCTTTCTTCCGCCCCGCACAACAAACGCTTCCATCCGCGTCCACCTCCTGTGCTTCAGCCTATGCCGGAAAACAGGCGCTGTGCCAATTTCACAGTTCAAATAGCTGATTCACGGGAAATATTGAGCAGGATGCCGATGGCTGCCATCGTGATGGAAATCGACGTGCCGCCGGCGGAGAAGAACGGCAGGGGCAGCCCCGTCGTTGGCAGAATGCCCACAACCACGCCCATGTTGAGGAACGCCTGTACGCTGATGCTGCTGGTAATCCCTGCCGCCAGCAGCGTTCCGAACTTATCCGGGCAGCGCATGGCGATTCGCATTCCCCGCAGCATCAGCGCCACGAACAGCGCCACCACAATCAGGCAGCCCAGCAGCCCGAAATCCTCCCCGACGATGGCGAAAATGAAATCGCTCTCCGGGTACGGCAGATAGGCGTACTTCTGCCGCCCCATGCCCAGGCCCATGCCGAAAATGCCGCCCGACCCGAACGCAATCAGCGACTGGCTGAGCTGGTAGCCCTCATCGCTCATCATGGAAAAGGGATTGCGAAAGGACAGCAGACGCCGCCGCCGATACGGCTCCGACCATGCGTAGAATGCACCCACGCCCAGCCCGCCGATAAGCATCAGCAGAATATGCCGCCACTTCGCGCCCGCCATGATGATGAGAATCAGGCTGACGATGAGGATTGACCCCGCGGTGGACAGGTTCGGCTGCTCCAGAATCAGCAGGAATACAATTCCCGGCACGACCAGCACTGGCACAATGCCCGTGAAGAGACGGCGGATGCGCTCGCCGCGGTAGGTCAGCGTCGTCGCCATATACAGCACCACAGCGAATTTCGCGATTTCTGACGGCTGGAAAGACAATCCGCCCAGCGACAGCCACCGCCGCGAACCGTTGATGTACACGCCAACGCCCGGTATAATGACCAGCACCAGCAACACCGCGGACAACGCCAATCCGCCCACCACGACATACGGATGCTGCCAGCAGCGGTACGGAATGCGGCTGGTGACGATGCACGCCGCCGTGCCCAGCCCGATGCCCAGCAATTGCTTGAGCACCTCGCTGTACGGGCTGCGCGTGGAGGTGCCGGTATAGAACGTCGCGGAAAATAGAACCAGCAATCCCGCGAGCAGCAGCATGATGAGGATGATCACCAGCGTACCGTCCACGGGATTGCGTCTTTTCAGCGGTATTGCGGTCTGTCGCTTTTGTGCGCTTTTTGCCTGAAGCATGTCTGCTCCTTTCTCAGCGCACAGGGATAGGGATTATTTCAGTTCGCGCACAAGCTCCTTGAAGATGCGCCCGCGGCTCTCATAGTCCGAGAACATGTCAAACGACGCGCACGCCGGGGACAGCAGCACATTCCACCCGTCGGAAGAAAGCGCGCGGCACTGTTCGATGGCGTCTTTGAGCGTCCCCGCGCGGTGCAGGTGCGTGTAGCCGTTTTCGCGGCAGGTGCGCTCAATCTGGTCGGCGGTCGCGCCAATCAGCACGGCTTCCTTGATGTAGGGCGACGCCAGCATTTCCTGCACCATCGGGGTGAAATCGCAATGCTTGTCGTAGCCGCCGAGGATGATGGCCGTCGGGCGCGTCATGGTCTGAATCGCCTTGATGGTGCTATCCACGTTCGTGCCCTTGCTGTCATTGATGTAGCGCACGCCGTCCAGCTCGCGGACGAACTCGATGCGGTGCTCCACGCCTTGGAACGTCCGCAGGGTGTGGGCAATCACGTCCGGCTTCACGCCCATCGCGACCGCAATGCAGCACGCCGCCAGCGCGTTTTCCAAATTGTGCGGGCCGGGAATGAACACGTCTTTCGCCGGGCAAATCGTCTCTTCCGCACCGTGGAAGCGCACGACGATTTCGCCATCCCGGACGAACGCGCCTTGCTCCACTTCCCGCTTGCGGCTGAACAGCATCACCTGCGCCTTCACCTGCCCAATCAGCGGTGCAAGCGCCGGGTCGTCCGCGTTGAACACGGCAACATCCTCCGCCGTCATGTTCTGGAACTGCCGCATCTTCATCGCCGTGTAGACTTCCATCGTGCCGTGGCGATTGAGGTGGTCTTCGGTAATATTGAGCAGCGCCGCCGCCTTCGGGTGGAACGTCTCCGCCGTCTCCATTTGGAAGGAAGAGACTTCGCAGACGAACAGGTCGTCGTCCTGACTGTCAAGACCTGCCGCGCTGTACGGATAGCCGATGTTGCCCACGACATGCGTCGTGCGTCCTGCATTGCGGAAGATTTCGCCCAGCAGCGTGACGGTCGTCGTCTTGCCGTTCGTGCCGGTAATCGCCACCATTTCGCCAGAGGACAGCTGATACGCCATTTCCAGCTCGCCGGTGACGTATACGCCCATTTCCTTCGCCTTCAAGACGAACGGCGCGTTGTCCGGTACAACGGGGCTGATGACCATTGCGTCGATGCCGTCCAGGCACTCCATCGCCGGGCAGCCCAGACGGCGCTCCAGCGGCAGATTCTCCAGCGGCTTCAGGCTGTCCCCCAGCTTTTCCGCCGTCTTGCTGTCATTGATGATAACGTGCGCGCCTGCCTTGCACAGCAGCTGTGCCGCCGCAATCCCGCTGCGCGCCATGCCGACCACCAGCACGCGCTTGCCCGCGTATTTTTCCGTATTTCGCATGATTTTTCGCTCTCCTTACACGATGACCGAAATAACCGCCAGCGCCGTCAGCACCAGCGTCACCACGGTGTACATCAGCACGATTTGCGTTTCCTTCATGCCGCACTTCTCAAAATGATGGTGCAGCGGCGACATTTTGAACAGCCGCCGGGGTGTCCCGTAGATTTTACGGGTCGCCTTGTAATAGTAGCGCTGCAAAATGACGCTCACGCTGGACATGCAGCAGGTGAAGCCAATCAGCAGCAGCAGGAACGGCTGACGCAGCAGCATCGCCATACCGACCACCGCGCCGCCGATGAACATCGACCCGGTGTCGCCCATGAACACCTTTGCCGGATAGCGGTTGTAGCGCAGGAAGCCGAGGCAGCCGCCGCACAGTGCCGCCGCGAAAATGGCAATCGTGCTGTAATTATCCTGCAAAGCGCGCGCCGCGTCGGGGTCGTCGGGAATCTTCACCATCGGAATGCCGAACGAGCCGCCATTCAGGTGCTGATAGACCGTCACGGCGCTGAGGCCCGCAATCACCGCCCAACCCATGCAGCCGACACTCGTCACGCTGGACAGGATGCCGTCGATGCCGTCCTGTAGGTTCGCGCTGTTGGTCATAAACAGCACCGTCAGCGCCAGCAGCGGAATATACCACAGCCCTAAGTCCCATTCGGTATTCGCAAACGGCAGCAGCACTTTGCTCCCCTGCGTGAAGTAGCACCAGACCGAGAAGCCGAGGCACACCACGGACAAGCCGATGATCTTCTGCCACGGGGTCAGCCCTTCGGAACGATGCTTGACTGCCTTCGTCCAGTCGTCCGCCAGACCGACTGCCATCGACCCCAGCGATACAAGCAGCAGCGGCAGAATCGTCGTCACCCACGCGCCGGTATACGCCGCGCACAGCACAAACGATACGATGCAGCCCAGCGCAATCATCAGCCCGCCCATAATCGGCGTGCCGCGCTTTTTCAGGTGCTCCTTCGGGCCGAGTTCGTTCTCGCTCGTTTTCATTTGGTGACCGCGCAGCCATTCAATCAGCTTCGGGCCGGTTGCCAGCGCAATCGCCGCGGACAGCACCAGCGCAAGCAGTACATTTGTCAGCATAGGTAATCCTTCCTTATTATCGGGTATTCAATGCGCAGCGGCTTACTCGCCGCGCAGTTCCGTCAGCAGCTCCTGCACGACAACTTTCTCGTCGAACGGCCGCTTGACGCCCATTGTCTCCTGATACGTCTCGTGACCCTTGCCGCACAGGACGATGATGTCGCCTTCCCGCCCGATTTCCAGCGCGTGGCGGATGGCGTCCCGACGGTTCTCGATGACGACGTACTCGCCCGTCGTCTCTTTGATTCCCTCTTCGATTTCGCGCAGGATTTCCATCGGGTCTTCCGTGCGCGGATTGTCACTGGTGAGGATGCACAAATCCGCCAGTTCGCCGCCGATGCGCCCCATGATCGGGCGCTTGCCCTTGTCGCGGTCGCCGCCGCAGCCGAAGAGCGCAATCAACCGCTTCTTGGTAAACGTGCGGCAGGTGCGCAGGATGTTGCTCAGCGCATCCGGCGCATGGGCGTAGTCCAGAATCACGCGGTACGGCGTGTTCGTCGGCAGCATTTCAATGCGCCCCGGCACACTGCGGATGCTTTCCAGCCCCGCGCGGACATTCTCCGGCGACACGCCCAGAATCAGCGCGCACGCCGCCGCAGACAAGGCGTTGTAGACATTGAACATGCCCGTCATGCGCAGGTTGATTTGGATGTATTCCGCGTTGCGCAGCCGCAGCTCAAAGGACACGCCGTTTTCGGTAATCTCAATGTCGCGCGCGAACAAATCCGCCTCCGCCGCGATGCCGTAGGTCATATGCGGAATCGTCACGTCGCGCAGCAGCTCCGCCGCCCGCTCGTCATCGGCGTTAATGGCGGCATTTTTCGCCATGCCGGATGTGAAGAACGCCTTTTTGCACTGGAAGTAGTTCTCCATCGTACCGAAGTAGTCCAGATGGTCTTGGCTGAGGTTGGTGTAGCAGCCGCACTCGAACGTCATGCCGTCCAGCCGGTGCATATCCAGCGCGTGCGCCGACACCTCCATGACGACCACCTGCACGCCTGCCTGCACCATCTCGTTCAAGTCGCGCATGAGGTCAATCGGATCGGGCGTGGTCTTGCTGGACGGGATGTGCTTCTCGCCAATCATGTTGCCCGTCGTGCCGACCAGCCCGCACTTGAAGCCCGCCTGTTCGCAGATAGACTTGACCATGTAGCTGGTCGTCGTCTTGCCCTTCGTGCCGGTAATGCCCACGAAGCGCATCTTCCGCTCCGGATGATTAAAGAACGCCTCGCTGATTCTCGCCATCGCCGCGCGGCCATTGCTTACCAGCACCTGCGGCACATTCACATCGTCCAGAAAGCGCTCCACCACCAGTGCCACGCAGCCATTTTGCACCGCCTGCGGGGCATACTGATGCGCATCAAAATGTGCGCCGGCAAAGCAGAAGAAGATGCCGTTTTCGGTCTTTTCCCGGCTGTTGGAACACAGCGCCGCAATCTCCACGGACATATCGCCCTTGGTTTCCAGCAAGTACGGCACTTCCTTGACAAGCTGTCTCAGTTCCATCGTCAATTAGCTCCTTTATTCGTCATCCCCGGCCATCAGCAGAAAAATCGTTGTGCCGGGCTGTACATATTCTCCCGCTGCAGGGCTTTGCTCTATGCACAGCCCCTGCCCCGTCATGGACATCATTAGTCCCCGCTGGCGCACAAGGCGCGCGCAGTCTACGTCGCCCAAGCCAGTCAGGTCAGGCACACAGACCAGCTCTTCCGGCGTCAGCTCCTCTGAACCGGCTGTGTAGAGCATCACATGCCCGCCTTTGACGAGCTTCGCGCCCGCCGGCGGCAATTGATCCAGCACGACGGTGTTCGCGCCGTCCGTCACGCTTTCCAATCCCACCTGTGACAGTTTACGCTTTGCATCGCCAATCGTCAAGCCTTTCAGCGCAGGAACTTCAATTTCTTCATCTTTTTCGTCATTTTCCGGTTCAATTCCGAGGTACGGCAGCATTTCCTGCATGATTTGCCGGGCAAAAGGCGCCGCCGTCGTGCCGCCGTAGTCAATCGGCACGTCCGCCTCCTTGACAATGACGAGAATGCTCACCTGCGGATCGTTCACCGGCGCGAAGCCGTAGAACGACCCGATGTGCGTGTCGCGCACGACGCGTCCATTCTTGTAAACCTGTGCCGTGCCGGTTTTGCCGCCGATGCGGTAACCGGCAATCGCTGCGTTCTTGCCGCCGCCTTCTGAGACGACACGTTCCAGCAGCAGCCGCATCGTGTCGCTCGTTTCCGGGCGAATTGGCGCTGCCATCACCGTCGGGTGAAAGCGCTCCAGCGTCTCCCCGTCCGGCGTTTGAATTTCGCTGACGATGTAGGGTCTCATCAGCTTTCCGCCGTTGATGACGGAGTTCGCCGCCATCATCATCTGAATCGGCGTGAGCGCGACGGACTGTCCGAAGCCGATGCGCGCCAGGTCCACGCGTTTGACGTTCCGCGACGTAATGAGGATGCCCGGCGACTCCCCCGGCAGGTCAATGCCCGTCTTTTTGCCCAGCCCGAACGCCGTCAGGTAGCGGTAGAACGTATCCGTCCCCATCCGCAGCGCCAGCTCGACAAACACCGGGTTGCAGCTGTTTTTCAGCCCATCTGCCATCGTCTCCGCGCCGTGCGGCCGTCCCCAGCAGCGGATGGTGTCGCCGTCAACGGTGATTTTCGCCGAGCAGTAGAAAGAATCCTGCGGCGTTGTCACCCCGCTGTCCAACGCGGATGCCGCCGTGAGAATTTTGAACGTGCTGCCCGGCTCGTAAACGTCGGAAATCGCGGTCAGGCGCATCAGCTCCGTCAGCGTTTCCGCGTCGTTGCGCGGCGGATCGTTCGGGTCGTAGCATGGGTTCATGCACATTGCCAGAATCGCGCCCGTTTTCACGTCGCTGACAAGGCAGATGACCGACTGCGCCTGATTGACTTCAATGCACTCGCGCATCGCCTTTTCGACCATCTCCTGAATTTCCGCGTCAATCGTCAGCACCAAACCGCACCCCTGCTGCGACGGGATGTACCAGCCTTCTGTGCCGTCCAGCTGCCGATTGCGCGCGTCCACCTGCCGCAGATAGCTGCCCTCCGTGCCGCGCAGGACATCCTCGTAGCGGCTTTCCAGCCCGGACTGCCCCTCGCTGTCCACCGTTGTCAAGCCCAGCACTTGGCTGAGCAGTGCTCCATACGGGTAGTAGCGGCAGATATCCTCGTCAAAGGACAGCGCCTTCAAGCCGCTGTCCTCCGGCGCGTCTGACCGCAGCTGACGCAGGGCATCGACCGTCTCGCGGCTGACCTGCCGCTTTAAGATAATCGACCCCTTCGTCTTGTCCTGCAATCGTTTTCGTGCCGTCTCTTTGTTGATGTTCAGCACCGGCTCGATGCTGTCGAGGAACCTCTCTGTGTCGCTGACAAGCCGCGGGTCAGCAGTGACGATGTACGCCGTCGCGGAGATGGCAAGCGTTCGTCCCTTTCGGTCGGTAATCGTGCCGCGCCGCGCCGTAACAATGCCGGCTTTCGTCCACTGACGAATGCCCCGCTCGGTCAGCGAGGCAGCCTCGGAGGTAGTGAGAACGGCAATGCGCGCCGCCGCCAGCAGGAACAAGCCCGTCAGCACCAGCGTCATCAGCCAGATTCGCTTGCGTACCAGCAGTTCCGGATGCATGTCCGTCCTCCTGATTCGCGTTTTTGCGGCTCATTGCTGTGGATTGCGGATTCGATTACTGCATATGCATCAGCAGCGCCACGTCCGTGGTGGTCATGGTGTTCTGCGCGCCCTCCTGCAGGCCGCAGATAGCATCCGGCACGCCGGACAGTTCCACCACCTGCACGTTCTTTCCTTCCTTCATCCCCAGCTTCTGCGCCCGCTGCAAAAGCGACTGTTCCTTCGTCGCGACGCTGATTTGCGCCTGCAGGGTGTCGTTCTCCTGCTGCTTCGCGTTGATGTTCGTCGTCCGAACACCAATCTGGGTGCTGACGTTCTGAATCTGCGACTGCAAGTTCAGCCAGAAAACACCCATCACGAACAGGCACACCGCCACTACCAGCATCGCCAGCCCCGAATGCAGCCCCTGCCGCGAAACGAGAATACTGTGCTGCCGTTCCTGCTGCTGCGGCACATCCGCCCGGCGTCGCGTGCCCGTGTTCTGCCAGCAGCCTGCACCGAAGCTGACCGTCGCCCGATAGTTATCCATATACGGCTGCTCACCCTTGAAATCGATGTTGAAGTTAAAGCTATGGTCAATGCTCTTCCGCATTTCGCGGAGAGCGCGTTCCTCATCGCGCGGATCTGCGAAGGGGGCGGATTTGCGCTTGCTCCACAGCCGCGCCCTGTCGTTCATCATACTGTATGCCTCCTCTGCCTGAAAAATGCCATTGTTTCAGCGGATAGAACCGTTATTCTTTCTCGTCCTCGCCGTCTTCCAGCTCGTCAATCGCTGCCCACGTCGCATTCAGGTTATCCTTGAACAGCTCGAAGTTCGCCATGTTGTTGATTGTCGCCGCCACGCGCAGATGGTCGTCGTTGCCCATAATGTCAACGTCCTTCTCTTCGCCCAGCATCATGCTGCGCAGTTTTGCCGGCAGCAGCACGCGTCCCTGCGCGTCACACTCCTGATCCGTATAGGACATGGAGTTGAACCACTGCATGTAGTTCATCAGCTGCGCATTTTTCTTCTTGCGGTTCAGCCGCTCATAATGCTCGCACAGGCGCATAAAGACCATTTCGGGGTAAATTGCAATGGACTTGAAGTCAAATTCCGGTGCAATCACAAACCGCTCGCCCAGTTCCTGCCGGAACGCCAGCGGAATCACCAGACGGCCCTTGCCGTCCAGTGAATGATTATAGGTGCCGCGGAAACGCTTTCTCTGTTTTTCAAGAATCTGCTCGTCAGAAAGGGGTACATTTGTGCGCATGTTAGTGGGAGTCAGGCGTTCATTTTGCCCAACTTGGTTCTCATCCACACGCTCACCCCCACCAAATTCACAAAATAGGTCGTCAATCACACGAAATGGCACTCTTATCATACCGCCGCGATTCGGAAATTGCAAGTGTTTGCAGGCACTTTTTTCGATGAAATTTTTGCCCGCTTCCAGTTTTCTTTCATCTTTTCGTAATATTCGACAGGGGCAATGTGTCATCGCCGCCCAAAAACGGGAAACAATCGTTCTTTTTCGAGTGATTTTGTCCGTCCCTTTTGGGAGCGATTCTCCATTCGGGCGTATTTTTCGCTGAAAAAGTGGTTTCTACGCCCAAAAACAAAAAAAGACGGCATAAACCGTCTTTTGGGGATGTAACAAATATTTAAGAATTGCTTATTGTGGTCATCAGCGGCACTTCCGTCAGCCGGAAGCCCAGCGCGTCGCAGGAGGTCAGCCGATAATGGATGCCTTCATGCTCGCCGTTGAACCCCGCGCGGATTCCTGCCCCGTGCAGATGACCGTACACCACCGTATGCACCCTGTGCCGCGCAAGCACCTGCGTGAACGGCGTATCCAGCACGGTCAGCAGCAGCGGCGGATAGTGGAGCATGACGACAATCGGCTTCTGCCCCTGCGCCAGTTTTTCCGCCGCGCTGATCGCCATGTCCAGCCGCAGCAGTTCACGGTTCAGGATGCGCTCATCCTCCGGCGCAAGCGGCGCGTCGCCCGTGGGGAACATCCACCCGCGCGTGCCGCAGACGACAAAATCCCCCATATCCAGCGCGTCATGCTGCAAGGCGCTCATGCCTTCCGGCAGCACCCGCCGCAGTTTGGAGACACTGTTCCACCAGTAATCGTGATTGCCCTTGATGAGCACCTTGCGCCCCGGCAGCGCGCCAATCTTCTGCAAGTCCGGCACGGCGCGCTCCAGCTGCATGGCCCACGAGATATCGCCGGGAATCAGCACGACATCCCCGTCCTTAACACGCGCGCGCCAATCCGCCGCGATATGCGCAAAGTGATTCTCCCAGCGGTCGCCGAAAATATCCATCGGCTTTTCCTCGCCGCCGGGCAGATGCAAATCACCGATGGCAAACAGCGTCATGTGTCCTCCTTGCGCGGCGCGAACAGGTCACATATCGTCGTCCGCGTCCTCGTCGTCATCCTCGTTGGCTTCGTCTTCCTGCATTCCTTCCAAGGAAGTCATTTCGCCCGCCATCTTCGTGTATTCGCCGTCGGTTTCTTCCGGCAGCATCTGAATTTCGTCCATCGAGCCGACGTCGTCCATGTCCGTCAGGCTGCGCGGCGTCACCTGTTCGCCGTCGCCGTCGCCGGAATCGTCGGACGCAGCGCCCACGCTCTCCGCCGCCTGCGCGTTCATTTCCTTCAGGCAGAACAGGCAGATATCGCGTCCCGGCAGCGCGGGATTCTCGTTGCATACGCTGCACATTTCCACGTCGTCCTGCCCGCCTTCGCCCTTCATCTCGCGCATACACACCTTGCAGTACTTGTCGCCGGGCGTCGTGATGTAGTTCAGTTCACACCGCGGGCATTGAACATACTTCTTCATAAGAAGATTCCCTCCTAAAATTCAGACCGCCGGGTGCTTTTTCCGTCCGGCACATTCTGTGGTAGTTATTTCCTTGGAAAGTTGCTGGGGATTTTCTTGCGTCTCCAAAAGTTATATGTTACAATCATGTTACGATTTTTTGTTGGAAATCGTAATAACTTTCGGAGGAGCTTGCAATGAACAAGAAGTACGCGGCGCTTTTCACCGCGTCCGCCCTGCTGCTCACCAGTCTATCGGCTGCTGAGAACTTCCCGACGTCGCAGTTCGATTATGATGGATGGTATCGCCCGAACGGAACGTTCTGTCCCGCGCAGGATGCCGTCGCAACACCCCGTCCAACCGCCACACCTGCCAGTGCGCCGGTAAAAACGTCTGCACCTTCCACGGGGGATGATTATACTACACCATCGTCGCAAGTGCAAGAGGAAATTCTGCTGAATTTGCTCAATCAGGAACGAATTGCGCAGGGACTTTCGCCTTTGACGCTCGACGCGGAGCTTTCCCGCATTGCGCGCATCAAATCCGCCGACATGCGTGACAACCATTACTTTGCGCACGAGTCCCCCACCTACGGTCATGTCAGCGACATGCTGAAAACGTTCGGCTATTCCTTCTCCGGTGCGGGCGAGAATATTGCCCACCATGCCACCACGGAAAAGGCGCACGCCGCGTTCATGTCCTCGGACGGACACCGCCGCAACATTCTCTCCAGCGCTTGGCAGAATGTCGGGCTTGGCATCGTCTACGACGCGAACGGTTACGTTTATGTGACGCAGATTTTCGTCCGCTGACCCTTTTTCGCCCCTTCCAGTCTCGGAAGGGGCATTTTGTCATGTACCAATCCTGATGGTCGGCTGCGTAATGATGGGCAGCGGCACTTCCGGCGTCTCCCTCGTTTCGGATGATTCCGCCGTGACGGACATCGCTTCCTTCGTCAGCGGCACGCCGTTTGTCATCTGCACCGGCCGATGGCAGCGGATGCCGCGGTTCATACCCTCCACGCCGGGAAGCGACACGCCCCGTGCGTGCAGGATGGCGCGTCCGGCGGCGCTTCGGCGCGGATTCGGCGCATTGAGCGGGGCATCCAGCGACATTTGCACGGCATTTTCCACCGCGCGCGCCACTTCCGGCGTTACGGGCAGGTAGACCAACTCAGCGCGGGGAAAAATCAGGTTGCGCGGCACATCAGCGTGGGCATTGGGTTTCTTTTTCATTGCTGCACTCCTCCATCCAGCCGGATTCTCCGGGCAGTTCCCATCGTATGCGGCGGATGAAAGATGCGTGTCAGGCTTCCGGCGCTTCTTCTTTCGGCGCAAGCACCTTTTCCAGAAGCGTCAGCAGCTGGTCGCGCCCCGTGCCGTCTTCGGACGACCAGCAGATGACCTCCCACGGCTGCACAAGCAAGGCGCGGCAGATAGGTGCGAGCTGCTTCTGTCGTGCGCCGCGGCTGATCTTGTCCGCCTTGGTGGCAATCACGGTGAACGGGATGCCCATCTGGCGGAGGAAGAGGTTCATCTGCTTATCGTCCTCGGTCGGCTCGTGGCGGATATCCACAAGGCACAGGACGTGGCGCAGTTCATCGGACTGCTCGAAGTAATCCTGCATCATTTTGGCCCAGCGGAGTTTCTCCTGCTTATCAACCTTGGCGAAGCCGTAGCCGGGCAGATCAATCAAATGAAAGCTGTCGTTGAGCAGAAAGGCGTTGATGAGCCGGGTTTTTCCGGGCGTTTGGGACGTGCGCGCGAGGGAGCGGCGGTTGCAGAGCTTATTGATGAGGCTGCTTTTGCCGACGTTGGATTTTCCAGCAACGGCAATCTGCGGCAGTCCGACGCCCTCGAATTTCCCGTACTGCGCCATAGAGGTAATAAATTCTGCTTTTTTGATCTCCAATTTCGTATCTCCTTTTGGGGTATGAGTGGCTTTTGGGGGATGTGCGACTTCTTTTGGCGTTCCGGATGCTCGGTCGCGCCAATGGGCGCGACAATATGCGGCAAGTTGAAAGAGCAAGTTGGGGGCGCTTCTGAGGAAGCGCGAAGTTACTGGCAGGGACGCTTCGCTGCCTGCGCCTTTGTGGGCTGTCTCTTTGAATTGAGCGCCCGAAAAACAGTTGGGGCGTTGCCCCAAACCCCACAAGGGACGCTGTCCCTTGACCCTGCAAGGGGAAATTTTCCCCTTGACCCCTTTCGCGCGATTGAGTTGGTTTCACTACCATAATTCTTCCGCGTGTTGCTTTTTTTCCCCTTCCCCCTTCCGAATTTTTCCCCCAAGGAGGTGTTTTCCCCCATGATTGCCATCCTCGACTACGGCATGGGCAATCTCCGCAGCGTCCAAAAGGCGCTCGAATTCCTTGCCGTCCCCTGCTTCATCACCGACACCCCCTCCGCCCTTTCCACCGCCGACCACATCATCCTCCCCGGCGTCGGCGCGTTTTCCGATGCCATGACCCGCATCCGTGCGCTCCATCTCGACCGCGCCATTCTCTCCGCCGCCGATGCAGGCGTACCTATCCTCGGCATTTGTCTGGGAATGCAGATGCTCTTCCAGCACAGCGAGGAAAATGGCTTCTACGATGGTCTGGGGCTGTTCCCCGGCACCATCACGAAATTCCGCGACGCGGGGCTAAAAATCCCCCATATGGGGTGGAATACGCTCGACACACGCCCGTGCGTCCTCTTTGACGGCGGACAGTCGCCGTTTGTCTATTTCGTCCACAGCTACTGTATGGCGGATGTGTCGCCGGAATGGACGACCGCCACCTGTACTTACGGGCAGACTTTCACCGCCGCCATACAGCGCGGAAACGTGATGGCGACGCAGTTTCACCCGGAAAAATCAGGTGAAGTCGGGCTGAATATGCTCCGGCGATTTGCGCAGTGGAAGGGGGACAAATCATGCTGACCAAGCGCATCATCCCCTGTCTGGACATCCGCGACGGTCGGGTGGTCAAGGGCGTGAACTTCGTGGATATCCGCGACGCGGGCGACCCGGTGGAAGCCGCGGTGCGCTACAATGAGGCAGGCGCGGACGAACTGGTACTGCTGGACATCAACGCATCCTACGAGAAGCGCGGCACGATGCTGGACGTGGTGTCGCGTGTGGCGGAGCAGGTGTTCATCCCATTCACAGTCGGCGGCGGCATCAGCGACATCGATCAGATTCGCGCGCTGCTGCGGCTGGGCGCGGACAAGGTGAGCATCAACTCGCCCGCCGTGCGCAACCCGGATTTCATCACCGAGAGCGCGCTGCGGTTCGGCAGTCAGTGCATCGTGCTGGCAATGGATGTAAAATCGCGCGCTGGCGGCGGCTGGGACGTGTACGTTCGCGGCGGGCGCGAGAACACAGGGCTGGACGCACTGGAATGGGCGGCAGAAGGCGTGAAACGCGGCGCGGGTGAAATTCTGCTGACGAGCATGGACTGCGACGGCGTGGGCAACGGTTTCGCGCTGGATGTGACGCGCGCTATTGCGGATGAAGTCGGCGTGCCGGTGATTGCCAGCGGCGGCGCGGGCAAGATGGAGCACTTCCGCGACGCGCTGACCGTCGGGCACGCTGATGCCGCCCTCGCCGCGACGCTGTTCCACTTCGGCATCCTGAAAATCAGCGACTTGAAGGAATATCTGGCGCGCGAGGGCGTGCCGGTCAGGAGGACATGAGTATGTATGAGAGCGAATTAGCGCTGCGCCTGACTCCCTACGTTGCAGGTGAGCAGCCGAAAAACCGCAAGTTTATCAAGCTCAACACGAACGAGAATCCGTATCCGCCGTCGCCGCGCGTGGCTGAGGTGCTGCGCTCGTTCGATGCCGCGTCCCTGCGCCTGTACCCGGACATGGATGCGACTGCCCTGCGCGAAGCCATCAGTGCCGTCGAGGGTGTTCCGGCGGACTGGGTGTTCTGCGGCAATGGCTCAGACGAAGTGCTGGCGTTTGCGTTTGCGGCGTTTTTCGCGGGCAAAACCGTCGCCATTCCGGCGGTGACGTACTCGTTTTACCCGGTTTATGCGAATTTGTACGGCGCAAAAGTCGCTTCTGTGCCGATGAAGCCCGATTTTTCGGTGGATGTGGATGGTCTGCGCCTTGCCTGCCCCATTGCCTTGGCGAACCCGAACGCCCCGACCGGCATGGCACTCCCGCTGGATGTACTGCGGGATTTGGCGGCGTACACGCGCGACTGCGGCGAAGTGCTGCTGATCGACGAGGCATACGCGGCATTCGCGGAGGAAGTCGCCGTACCGCTCCTGCGCGAATTTGACAACGTAATAATTACCCGCACGTTCAGCAAGAGTCACGCTCTGGCGGGAATGCGCGTCGGCTATGCGCTGGGGCATCCGCGCCTGATGGCTGCCATGAGGCGCATCCGCGACAGCTTCAACAGCTACCCGGTTGACCGTTTGGCACAAGCCGCCGCGCGCGAAGCCGAGCTGGACACGGCATACACTGCGCGCATCGTCGCCACCATCTGCCATGACCGCGATATCTGCCGCCAAGCATTAGCGGACGCGGGCATTCCCGTCCTCAAGAGCCGCACAAACTTCCTCTTCGTTAAGGCATCGGAAAATGACGCCGCGCCGATTCAGCAGCTTCTGCGCGACGACGGCATCCTTGTCCGCCACTTTAGCACGCCGCTCCTGCGGTCGTATCTGCGCGTAACGATTGGCACGACGGAGGACATGCGGATCGTCACGGAGCGTCTCATCAGCAGAATAAAAGGTTGATGCAATTGCCCTGCGCCGAAGGACTTTTCTCCGGCGCATTTTTTCATTTATCATTTATAATGTATGTTTTTCCGAAAATCCGCCTGCTTAGACGTGCAAAGCCTTGCATTTCCTGCGAAAACGCGCTATACTGATTCCCGTCGGAATTCGCCGGCGAGAGGAGTTTTTCACATGATGAAAAAGAATTTGAAATACCTGTTGGCTTTGCTCTGCATCATCGTCCTGCTGCTCTGCACGGGATGTTCATCGAATAACGCTGCACCGCAGCCCATCAGCATTACGGTCTGGACATACTACAACGGTACATTGCTGGAGAGTTTCAATACGCTCGTCAAAGCCTTCAACGAAACGGTTGGCAAGGAAAAGGGCATCATTGTTGAGGCGTACAGCCAAGGCAGCGTGAACGAGCTGGAAGCCAGCGTCATGCAGTCCGCCGAGGGAAAAGTCGGCGCGGCAGCGATGCCGAACATCTTCTCCGCCTACGCCGACACCGCCTACGCACTGGACAAGCTGGGGCTGGTCGTTGATGTCAGCAGCTATCTGACAGCAGACGAACGCGCCGCATATGTCGATAATTATCTCACTGAAGGCGACTTCGGGCAGACTGGGAGCATCAAAATCTTCCCGGTTGCCAAGTCTACCGAGCTGCTTTTCCTGAATGAAACGGACTGGCAGCCTTTCGCCGAGGCAACCGGCACGCAGGAAAGCGAGATGCTCACCATCGAGGGTCTGCTTGCCGTCGCCGAGCGCTACTACAACTGGACAGACGCGCAGACCGCCGCGCCTAATGACGGCAAGGCACTCTTCGGGCGCGACGCAATGGCGAATTATCTGCTCATCGGCGCGCAGGAGCTGGGCTGCACCATCTTCGAGGTGGATGGCGATGGGCGTCTTACGCTGCATTTCGACCACGATATCATCCGCAAGCTCTGGGACAGCTACTACGTTCCGTTCATCAAGGGCTATTTCAGCGCTGCCGGGCGCTTCCGCAGCGACGATATCAAGACGGGCAACCTGCTGTGCTACGTCGGTTCATCCTCCAGCGGCACGTTCTTCCCCTCCCGTGTCATAACCAGCGACACCGAGAGCCATGACATCACGCTGAAAGTGCTCCCCTGCCCGAAGTTTGCGGATGGCGAATCGTTTGCTGTCCAGCAGGGCGCCGGCATGGTCGTCACGGCGGCCGATGAAGCGAAAGTGCGCGCGAGCGTGGAGTTCCTCAAGTGGTTCACCCTGCCGGAAAACGACATCAGCTTCTCCGTCGGTTCGGGCTACATGCCGGTGACAAAGGCGGCAAACAACATGGATACCATCAAGGCCGCCGGACTGACGCTCTCCCCCGTCGTCGAGCAGGTGCTGACGGGCGCGGTCGCGACGATCAATGAGAATCGCCTGTACACACCGCTGGCGTTTGAGGGCGGTCAGGCGGCGCGCAAAGTGCTGGAATACGCATTGAGCGACAAAGCCGCGGCAGACCGTGCCATCGTCGTCGAGCGAATCGCCGCGGGGATGAGCGCCGAGGAAGCTGAAGCGGAGTTTCTCACGGACGAATGCTTTGACAGCTGGTATCAGGAGACGCTGACGAAGCTGCAAGCCTACGAATAATCAAATCGCCCCGATTGCCGCTAGAGTGTGTTTCTAAAATGAGACCGGTGCAGTTTCGAGCAGATTTTCTTGCAATTCAAGGATGAAAACCGAAGGTTTACTGGCGGTAAATCGAGAAGTGCAAGAAAAGATGCCAAAATTGCACCGGTCTCATTTTAGAAACACACGCTAAGGAGCAATCAGCTCATAGAATTTGAGCGCCTCGACAATCGCAGTTTCCTTGTCTGGCGGACAGTGTGGCTGCTTTGCCTCCTCAGACTTCGGCTTGTAATTCTCACGCTCAATAATGCCACATTTCTGCTTCACCTGTGCGATATAGAGGTAGCTGACCTTCAAGCCATTATGTTCCAGAACATACGCTTTGATTTCCTCGTAGGTTGCCTTTTTCTCCGCGGCAGTCAAATCCAGCTCGTCCATCTTCACTTCAATCTCGATATGGTCCTTGCTTTGAAGTTGGACAATACGCATACCGTCTCGATATGTGTATCGTTGTCCAAACTCAAACTCATATCCTCTGCAATGATAGGAAGCTTGAATTTAATGGACTTGAGCCACTGACCGTTGGTCTGCCGTTCATCGTATATCTGTATTTCAGAAAGCAGCGATTCCATGAGCTGTCGCTTTTCCTGATCGTCCATGACGGAATAGAGCTTCTCAAAGTAAATCAAAACCTTGTAGATATTATCCCCGGTCAGCTTCTCTGCCTCAATTGCCATTTTCTTTGCTCTGGCGGCAATAAGCTGATTTTCCGTGTCCTCGATCTTATCATACATCTTGTAGAGCCGGTCATCAAGGTCTGCTTTGCGTTTGATGTAATGCTTATCGTCCGGGTCGAGGGAATCAATTTCATCCATCAGCCGCGCTTTTACGGAATAGCTCTGCCGAAGCTGCTTTTCATGTGCCGCGATCTCCTGCTCAATGGCAGAGGTATCCACCTTCATGCTGATTTTTTCCTGCATCATGGCTGCAAACTTCGGATTGCTTACCAGCTGTACGATAACCTCCGCAACGGCGCTGTCCAGCACTTCTTCATTGATCTGCTTCTTGAAGTCGCATTTATGTCCGTGCGTCATCGTGCGGTGCTTGCAGCCGTAATAAAAGAAGTCCTTGTATTTCGTACCATCTGCCTTATGCTTGATGCTTTTGTTTCCATACATTCCTACGCCGCAAACCGGGCATTTCACAATACCGGACAGCAGATGTATTTTTGTATCCTTGCCCCTGTTGACGTGTTCGTATTTTTCCGCTTGCGCTAACAGCTTGACCTGCGCCTCATGCCAGAGTTCTTCCGACACGATTTCCTCATGCAGGCCATCCACCAGCAGATAATCTTCCTGCTCCACCAGCCGGTAATCATTTCGGGTACCATGTACCTTCTCCGTCCGTCGTCTGCCATAAGCGATTTTCCCGCAGTATACCGGATTTTTCAGAATCCTGCGGATCAACGCAGAATCAAACAAGGGATTTTTTCCGTTTTGCCTTTGGATTTTGTGAGTCCCATGGGTCGCAAGGTATTTTGCAAGACCGTTTGCACCGGTATCCGTATGCACATACTGGTCAAAAATCACGCGGATTGCCGCTGCTTCTTCCTCATTGATGAAAAGCTGTCCCTTTTCCAGCTTGTAGCCATAAGGCGCAAAGCCGCCGTTCCATTTCCCTTCACGGGCTTTCTGGATTCTGCCCTCCATCGTCTGCACACGGATGTTTTCACGCTCGATTTCAGCCACAGCCGAAAGAACGGAAATCATCAGCTTTCCCGCATCCTTGGAGGAATCGATCCCATCCTCCACGCAAATCAGATTGACACCAAAGTCCTGCATGACTTGCAAGGTAGACAAGACATCTGCCGCATTTCTGCCGAAGCGCGAGAGTTTGAACACCAGTACATAGGACACGTTGTCCTTGCCAGACTTGATGTCCTCCATCATGTGGTTAAACTCTATGCGCCCTTCAATGGACTTGCCGGATTTACCGGCATCCTCGTATTCGCCCACGATCTCATAGTCGTTGAACTCGGCATAGGCTTTCATTCTGGATTTCTGTGCATCCAGAGAGTATCCATCAATCTGCATAGTCGTGGACACGCGGGTATAGATATAGACTTTTATCTTTTCTTTTTTCATCACGTCTTCTCCGCCCCGGCTTACTTTTTATCTGTTTTCTGTTCCAACAGCTTAATAGCATCCAGATAATCGCGCTCAACTTCGCTAATGGTACGGACTTTGTATTTCCTATACTCGTCGGTTGCCTTGTCAATGGCCTGCTGATGGCTGACACTGCCATTACCAATCAGCAGCTGCTCCCCGCTCATGGTCAAAATTCGGTCAAGATGCGCCGACCAGTCCTGCATAGTCATCGCCTGTTCCCGTTCTGCCTGCCGTTCTGCAAAGTCCAGATAGCCGGACACCAGCTGCCCCATCGCACGAAGCTCTTTCTCGTTCAGATAGTTCTTGGCAACTACCGCCTCTTTCAGCGTCGGCTGACTACCTGCAAAGGTGGTCAAGCCCATAAACTCTTTTTCCGCATCGGCGCGTGTGTAAATAACCTCCGCCGCCGTTTGCCCGTGAATCGCATAATGAATTTTGTTTTGAACTTTCCGAAAAAACTGAACGGAGATTTCCGCCTTCGGGTCATAATCAATGCTGGTCGCGTAGATTTCAAGCACCTGACGGTAAAACACCTTTTCGGAAGCGCGGATGTCGCGGATGCGTTCCAGCAGCTCCTTGAAGTATCCGCCGCCACCCAGATTTTTCAGGCGCTCATCATCCAGCGCAAAGCCTTTCCGCATATACTCCTTCAAAATCCCTGTTGCCCAAATGCGGAACTGAACGCCGCGCCGCGACTTCACACGGTAGCCAACAGAAATGATAACATCGAGATTGTAGAACTCAACCTGATATGTCTTTCCGTCTGCGGCAGTTGTTGCAAATTTTGCAACAACTGCATTGCGGTCAAGCTCGCCTTCCACAAAAACGTTCTTGATATGACGAGAAATTGTGGATTTGTCACGCTGAAACAGCTCCGCCATCTGGTCAATGGACAGCCAAACCGTATCGCCGTCAAAGGTCGTTTCGATTTTTGCCAGTCCATCCTCTGTCGTGTAGATAAGTAGCTTGGACTGATTGCTATCTTTGCTCCCGTTCATGTCATCTACTCCGTCAAGTTTATATAACTCAATGCAGGGGCACATGATCGCCCTGCATTGAGTTTGGACATCAAATGCACGTTAATTATATCATGCCGTTTTCATGTTTTCAATACCATCTTTAGACTGTCTCGAATTATTTACAGCTTCTTTGCCATCAGAAGCATACGATGATTCCGGAAGGTTGTCCAAATTCAGAACCATTGCGTATTTTTCTATCAAGTTTGCAAGCAAATCTGCAAAACCGCCCCATTCATCTTTATTCCAATGCGCTATCCTGATCAACCTTCCTTTCTCGGTTGCCCTGCTCTCTGTATGCACTGACTTCTTTCTGCGCCTTGCGCTGCTGCTGGGAATACCTTGCCACAACTCC